>ERZ779725.1-NODE-1-length-264539-cov-24.817479_pt1 | contig 264539 bp, 233 predicted proteins | sample MGYA00511890_ERZ779725 | MGnify/ENA primary metagenome ERZ779725 (study PRJEB29588, sample SAMEA2148549) | human gut metagenome | biome: human gut; feature: human-associated habitat; material: faeces | place: Denmark | collected 2008/2010 ...
AAGATCAATTTTTTTCTTGCGTCGCTTAACGCATCTTTTATATTATACCAAATTTTATTCCTTTTGTCAAGAATTTGATACATTTTTTTGCAAAATTTTTATTTCTGCAAAATTCAATAAAAGGTTTTTAATTAATTCAATTGTTCTTCAACTAAAAACCTTATATATTATATCAAATTTTTATTATTGTGTCTAACATTATGCATTTTATTTTTTAACTTTTTTATAAAATTGATAAATATCTTTCGCCACTATCAGGAAGCAATAGAACTATTCGCTTATTTTTCATTTTACTATTTTCCTTTAAATACTTTATTGCCCCCGCAAGAACAGCTCCTGAAGATATTCCAACTAATAATCCTTCTTTTCTAGCTAATAGTTTTTGCATTTCTAGCGCTTCACCGCTTTTAATGGTTATTATTTCATCTACCACATTTAAGTCTATTACACCAGGCATAAATGTACTTCCAATTCCTGGTATGTCACCATTTGCAATTTCTCGTTTTGAATAAAATTTTGCGCTGTTCGGTTCTATTCCAATTATTTGGACTTTATTGCAAGCATTCTTTACTTTTTTACCAAGCCCAGTTATTGTACCACCAGAGCCCATTCCAACAACAACAGCATCTACATCATTATCTAAACAATCAAGGATTTCTTGTCCAGTTGTTAAAAAATGGCTATAAGGATTTTCAAAGTTATAAAATTGATTTATATAATATGAATTAGGTATCTCACTATTTAATTCTTTTGCTTTTTCAATGGCACCAATTATTCCCTCTTCTTTTGGCGTTAATACAACTTGTGCTCCATACATCTTTAATATTTTTATTCGTTCTATTGTAACACTTTCAGACATAACAATTATCAACTTTATGCCATAGCTTGCACAAACCATAGCTAGTCCTATTCCCATATTACCACTTGTCGCTTCTATTACTGTAGTATTCTTATCTATTTTTTCTTTTTCAATTGCCTCTTTTATTATTTGATAGGCAGGTCGATCCTTACTAGAACCTCCAGGATTAAATTTTTCTATTTTTGCATAAATTCTATTGTTTATCTGCAAATATTCTTCTATGTTATTTAGTCTAACTAGTGGTGTATTCCCAATTAAATCACATACATTGTCATAAACTTTCATTTTATCACCACAATATATTATATGAAAGTTTAGTATATGCGTGACATTTTAAATGTGTAAAAAGCACAAAGATGCAAGCGATACTATTATTACTATAATCGATATTATTATTCCTTTTTTTACAAAATCAATAAATTTAAATTCAACATCCATTTTTTTCAAAATTGACATCCACATTATTCCCGCAAGTGCTCCAATTGGTGTAAGGTATGCACCAACATTAGAAGCAATTATTGTACTATATATCATCTCATTAATATATGCGTTATTAGCATTTAAAATTACATCTTTAAATAATACGCTCATCGGAATATTATTTATAAGATTTGTAGCAAAAAATGATGTTAGACCATAAGAGAATATTGTAGTTGTTTTATTAACTGCTACTTTATCTAATAATTTAGATATTTCTACTACTACGCCATTTTTATTTAAACTTGCTACTATGATAAACATTGATATAACAAAAGGTATTAAGTTCCAAGGAGCTCTTTTATAAGCACTTAAAATAGTGGTATCTTTTTTTACTATATTATATATTATTAAAATTACTGATTCATTTAAAGCAAATATTGCACAAACAAGCCACATTTCAATTTCTATATATGAACTTACTGTTAAAAGAACTATACACCCTAATAAATGTACAAGACCAATAAAATTAACAAATTTATTTATTATAGGTTTTTCAATTGTATTGTCTCCATCAATTGGTTTTCTAAAATCTTTTCTAAACATAATAAGCAGTACTAAACATGCGGTTATACCTGCTAAAAAAGTTGGAATAACCATTACCTTAAAATAACCAAAAAAAGTTATACCAAAACTAGCAGATAAAAAGATATTGGTAGGATTACCAATCATTAGCATCATAGACCAAGTATTAGCAAAAACAAATTCCCCTATTATATAAGGAATAGGGCTTATCTTTGTGTTTTTAGCAAAATAGCAAATAAATGGAGTAAAGGTTAATATAACAATATCATTTGAAGTAAATATCGTTAATAGTGATACAACAACGCTTATTGAAACAAATAATTTAATTTGGCTTTTTTTAGAAATATTTGTTGCATAATAAGCACAGGTTTTAAAGAAACCAGCTTCGTCTAGTGTTATCGACAATATACTCATTGATATAAACAAAATTAATATTTCTATTGGATTAATACCATTTTTATCAATAATAGTGCTAATAGCCTCTTCAACGGTAATGCATTTTGTTAAAATAATTAATAGTGCACCAACTACAGCAACGATCCAAAATGTTTGAAACTCTACTTTTTTTATTTTTATACTTGGTATGAATATTATTGATATTATTAAAGCAATTATTGTGATTATGCTAATGATAATTGATGTTAACATACTATCCCTCTTTTTATACCTAAAAATTATAGCACATTTAAGTTTTTTTAATTGTTTTTAGCATTTTTTTAAAAGCCCCCACCTTAGTGAGAGCTTTTTGTTTTATTCAGTATATTGTCCATGTACTATAGTTGAATATGTTGCACTTCTAGTTTCTCCTGTTGTTTTATCTTTTACTGTTACTGTATAACTTACTGTTTGAGTATTACGTGGGATACTTAAAATTCTTCCATTATCAGCCAAAATATCTGGATTATTAGATTTACATGTCACTGTATAATTTTGACCTTTTTCGTACATTTCATATTCAGCTTCAACACATTCCATAAAGCGATACCATAATTCACCATTATTAGCTAATAATGTTTGTGGACAATCTTTACCAGAGAACATATTATGTCCAACCACTCTAGTTGTATCTAGATTATATTTATCCAATAGTCTTGCAACAAGTTGAGCAGTAATTTGATAAGTATACCATAAATCACTACCGATATTACATGCTGTTTCAATACCAACTGAATTCATATTACCACCACGGCTGGAAATTCTTCCTTCAAGTGTTTGAGTAAAGCACGCCCATGTTGTACCCATATAATAGTAACCATCAACAACTTTCCAAGCAGGTCCATAGAATGTAAAACATTTTGATGGATCAGTCATAGTTTTCGTAGCACCGCTTGATGTCTTGCCTGTAATAGGCACTTCAATTGTTGTTTCAGAACCATTTAATGTGAAATAGTACCCTGTTGAAGAATTACTATTTTTAACAACTCCCCAATTTGGTTTTACGTTAGCAGTAGCTTTAACTTTGGTGTTAGTCCAAGTAAACTTTGCACTGCCATCACCAGCGTGATATGCTACTTCACCATCAGGAACTGACATGAATATGCCATCATTACCTACACAATAGTTCGCAGAAACATAAGTTGTCTTTGAAACATTTCTAAAGTAGCTTGCAGTAGCACCACCATCAGAAGTTTTTGGAGTACCCGCAGTATAATGAACAGTTATAAATTCCATTTTATCAATATTTATACTAGGTCTACCTTTTGTATTAGGATCAATTAAATATGAACTATCTACGCTATATTCATAATTAAATAGTAAATCAGATGCACTTGATATTACATCAGTGTGATAAGCATACGCTACAAACAATCCTCTTGTTAGTTTTATTTCATCATTATGTGCTTTATTGATTACTTCGAATATTTCATCAATTGATTGTTTTACCACCGTTACACCTAATGTTAATTTTACATTTTCATTTCCTTCTAAATATATAGTTATAACAGTATATCCTTCTGAAACCGCTGTTACTACGCCATTTTCATCAACTCTTGCGATTGCATCACTATTTGATTTATATTTTAGCGTTCCATTAGCATATTTTAAATTAGCATTAATTTTAGTAGTTTCACCAATTTTGACGATAGATGCATTTTCAAATGTCGCATCAATAAACGGATCAACATAAACAGTGACTTCATAAGTTTTATTAAATTTTGAATTATCTAATACTTCAACAGTAATTGTCGCTTTTCCTGTTTGAATTGCAGTAATTAATCCGTTTTCATCTATTGTTAAAACACTATTGTCACTTGATGAGAATTTTAAACGCTTATTTGTAGCATTAGTCGGATTGAATGTCCATTCTAATTGATGAGTATCAAATTTAGCTATTTTTGTAATTGAATTAGTAATATCAAAACTTTCAACTGGCGTACTTGCACTCCATTTAGCAGTTAAAACTAAATCTTCACTCATTGAAGAAGTAATTTCAGTAATTCTATTACCTTTGGCATCATACCAACCAAGGAATGTACGACCATCATCAATTGTTAATTCTACTAATGTTATTGTATCACCTTGGGTATATTTAGTAATTAGCGGTGTTGTAATTGGGTATGCTTCATACAATGCTTTAGTTCTTTCTGCAGTCCAATATGCAGCAGATTGTGCAAAGAATGCATATAATCGCAGATAACCAACATAAGTTGATGCCCATGCAGATTGCGTACCATTTATTTCAGTAACTTTTTTATCAAATAAGTTAAACCAATTCATCCATAAGTCATTACCTTTTGTGTTAGCAAAATATCCATTATCAATTTCACCACTAGCACTTTGTTTATAAGCTTTATATCCACCATCTTTACCAGATTTCCAAGATGCAAGAGCAGCATTTTTAAAATTATCTAGACCAACATTTGAACCACTCCAAGCATAGAATTCTTTCCAGAATGTTTCAGCAAACTCTTCTAATGACGTTGCGGTATGTGTAGGTTCTTTACCTTCTTCATAGACATAAGTTATTTTATATTCATTAGATACAGCCCAATTTGCGTATAAAACGAAATCTTTTGTAGCCTTCTTATTAATAACACTGATATAGGTAGTTGAACCTTCTATTTCACTCCATCCTAAAAATCTATATCCTGTTTTAATAGGAATTGGTAAAGTAAATTCTTTACCTTCAGTATAAATGTTTTCAACTTCGCCTTCAAAGCTTCCGCCATTTAAATTATAAGTAATATTATGAGTAGGAGCAGGAGCATTAAGGTCTAACCATTTTGCGTAAACTTTCATAGTTTTATCTACTACAGTTATTTTTTCACCAGTAAAATCAGCATTTGTATACCAACCAAGGAATACATGGCCTTCTTTAAATGGTTCAACTAAAGTAATGGTTGTACCAATAGGACTTTTTTCAATAGCGTAAATATTTGTCACTTTTTCAGTTGAGCCATTGTATGTTTCAGTTGGAGTAGGAAGTACTCCTCTTAATAAATTAAATATTTCATAGTTTGTTCCACTACTCATTAATCCTTGCGTTCCATAGAAATAGCCATCTAATACAAAGCCAAATCCATGTTTAAAGTTTTGATCTGCATCGTTTAATGAACTAGCATATTTTATTTTTGTTAATTGATAAACAACGTTAAATAAATTAGCGTATTTTTCTTTATAAGGACTGTTAGCAAAGAATCCACCTACAGGTTTTCCTTCACTAATGCTATCCCAGAAAAAGATTGCATATCCATCTAAGGCATTCCATCCACCTGTTGATGTATCATTATACATAGCTTTTGGATCACCATTATCTTTAGAGAAGTCTGCCCACGAAGTTGCTTTGTCTCTAAATTTTTGTGCTATTTTAGGTGATTCTAATAAATCATTCATCTTTAGGTAGTAATAATAATCTGCCATAAATAATTCTGGTAAATTACTGATTGAATCGATTCCACTTTTTGGTGCAGATATAGTAGCAGTTGACCATGACCAACTTCCACCATTTAATTCATAACTAACTTTTATTTCAGTTTCTTCTTTTTGCCATTTAGCAACTAAAGTAACATCACCAACTTGACTTGTTGAAATTTCAGTTACCAAAACATCATTTAAATACCATCCAGTAAATTCATATCCTTCTTTTGTTGGAGTTGGCAATTTCTTTATTCCTGTACCAACTTTATACGATGTTGGCGCATTTGCATCATTTTTACCACCATCTAGATTATAAGTTATCTTATAACTATTCGGAGTAAAAGTTCCAGTTATCGTCATATCTTTTGTAACAGTAATTGGTCCTGTAACATTCCATCCACTGAATGTATAACCATTTTTACTAGGATTTTCAATTAACGCTATAGAGTCATTATAATACGCTTTTATAGTTTTATAAACGACACCATCAACTTTATAAGTTATAGTATATTGATTTTTTTCATAGGTTCCATTTACAACGATATCATATTTGGGCATTGTATCAGGTAAAGTTTTGTCCCAACCACTAAATGTATAGCCTTCTTTACTTGGCATTGTTAGTTTTTGGATAGTATCATTTTCGCGGTAAGTTTCAACTTTATAAACAGTGCCATCTACCATATAAGTAATTGTAAATTCTACTTTATTGAAGATTGCATGTACTTCAATATCGTGATCAGGCATAGATTCAGGTAATTGTTCACTCCATCCGATAAATTCATAACCTTCTAGAGTTGGATCATCTACTTTTGCAATTTTATCACCGTAGTTTAAGCTTACTTCGTTAATTACTTTTCCTTCAACAACATATTTAATTTTATAAATATTTTTAGTTGTGCTGCCATTAATAGTTAAATCGTAAGCTGGCATAGTTTTTGGATAATCACTCCAGCCATTGAAAGTAAAGCCTTGTTTTAATTCAATTGCAGGTATAGTAACTGGTTCGCCATACTTTACTTTACTTGTTTTAACCACTTTCCCATCCAAAACAATAGTCAATGTGTATTCATTTATTTCAAAAATAGGCCAAATTGAAACATCAGACGTAATTTTTGTGCTATCGTCTACTAAACTAATACCATCAAGCGACCACCCTTTAAAAGAATGTCCTTCTTTTTTGACGCTAACATCTTTAAGTCCTGTTTTAAATGTTGAGCCACTTTGAACAGTAGCTGGTGCAATACCAACAATTTCTTCGCCTTCTTCTAAATTAATAGTTACCGAAAAACTTTTTTTTGCGCAACTAGTAATTGTTAGAGCTAGCAAAGCGATTAGACTAAAGACTAAAAGTTTTTTCTTCATATATAATTCTCCTCTCTTTTTATCCTCTATATAATATCATTTTATGCAATAATTTGCAAGCGTTTTCATATTTTTTTATTTTATTATCTTTAATGTCAGGTGATATAGTTCTTTTTTTATTAAGCGATTATTTCCAACAAAAAAAGCCCTTAATAGGGCTTTTAGTCGTTTTTATTGTTTTCTTTATTATCTAATTCTTTCAAGATCTTTTTTTGATTTTCTAAAATCAATTCTATCTTTTTATGAAGATCATCAATTATTAATTCATTCTTTAAATTTATTTTATAGTCATTTTCTGCCCTTTTTCTGTCCTTTACTTCTTGACGATTTTGGCTCATCATAATGAGCGGAGCTTGAACAGCAGCAATACATGATAGCACTAAATTTAATAAAATAAATGGATAAGCATCAAAAGCCTTGGTTGATAATACTACATTTACTATCATCCAAATCACCATTACAGCTACAAAACTAAAAATAAAGGCCCAACTTCCTGCAAATTTTGCTACAGCATCAGCAGCTTTTTGACCAAATGTTGTTTTTTCATTACTATTATTCTCAACGATTTCTGTCATAGTTAATTGTTGAATTAACTCCTCATCTGTAAATTCTTTATCCGTAATATCTAACAGTTCTTTTATAATTTTTGCTCTTTCTTTACCTTTTTTCATATTATTACCATCCTTTATTTGTTGATATTATATCATTTAGAAATATTTTTTTCAATACATATATAAAAAGAATTGCAAACAACTTATTTGCAATTCTTATATTTTTTATTCTTCACTTTTTTGATGTAAGCTATCTTTTAATTCTTGTTTACGATTTGCTAATTTTTGCTTTGCTGCTAAAATATCATCTTTATGTTCAGTTTCAAATTCCGCAAAGAAATTATTTTTAAACTCATTTAATTTTGCTTCAGTATTTGTTAATGATGCAAATGTAATTTCTTTAATACTTTCTGGTAGTTTTTCTTCAAGACTCTTCATCGAAGCTAAAACAGTTTCAAAAACTTCACATACAGTATTATACGCTTGAGTAGCACTATCTTCAATATCTTTCAATGCTTTTTCGTGTAATGCATATTCAGCTTCCATTCTAGCAAGTTTATTAGTTTCATTTACTCTTACTTCTGAATCAGTGTCTTCAGGTAATTGTGCTACTAGATTACGTTGTAATAATAACGCTTCTTTTTCTTTTGCTAATTTTTCTAGTGCTATTACATATTCTGAATCACTATTAATAAAATATTCTTTGTATTTGTTTTGTACATATTCATATGCGTCTGCTAATTTTTCATAAGCAATGTCGTATAACCCTATTGTTGCTTGGTATGTTATATCTAATTTATCAACTGCTTCTTTAACTGCTTCTTTTTCTACGAATGATATATCATATTCCTTAGCTTGGCGGTATAATTCTTCAAGTTTTACGCTAGCTAAATCTGCAACTTCCAAATGATACAATTTTACAACATTTACCAATTGAGTATATGTAAAGTTATTTATTTCTTCTTCTGTTAGTGTAGGATCTAATTCTTTTGCTAGAGCTTTAATTTCATCGATTACATAACCTTTAACATTTTCTATCACAGCAGTCAAATTTAATTCTTCACATACCTTTGCAATTGTACCATAAATTTGCGTATTTATTTTTTCAGAAATTTTATCAGTTTCTGCACTAACTGTAACTGTGACTTTGTTATCATCTTTTCCAACAACAAGATAGCCTAATTCTGTTTCAATTCTAATGATTTCACCAACTACGTCATCAACATTTTTACCAATAAATGCTTCACCCTCTAAAACCATTTTACCTTCATCATTAAGGCCTCGAACAGATAATACTTGATTTTTCTCATCTACAACCATTTCAATACTAGGGTTAACATCAACTTGAACTATGGCATTATATGCTTTATTGTTTTTACTAATTGAATTACCAACAACTAATCCCACTACCGCAATCAACGCTACGCATAAACAACAGGTTAAAGCAGGTACCCATTTTCTAAATGAAAATGTTTTTTTAGTTTCTTTTACGTTTAATTCGCTAAACACACGATTTTGTAATGATGAACTTGGTTCAGTATCGTTCAATTCGTTTTTTAAATTTCTTTTAATTTCCTTTTCGTTTTTCATCTTTCTCATACACCTTTCTCAATTTTTCAATACCATCATAGTAAAGCCCTTGCACTTTACCAATAGTCATAGACAAAAACATCGCAATATCTTTAAATTTATAATCATAAATAAATCGAAGTATCATTATACTAGTTGTATCATCATCTAAATGTTCTTCAAACAATTCTAACATTGAACGATGTGAATTATCATTAGATGATTTTAGTGAAACTATCTCTTCATCTTTTATCACATCTTTATGTTTATTTCTAGTTACATAATTAATTGACGTATTCCTAGCAATTTGACAAATCCATTCTTTAATTTTACCTTCATCAGTATAGTTATCAATTGATTTAACTATTTTCAAAAACACTTCACTAGTGATATCTTCTGAATCTTCTTTGTTTTTCGTATACGAATAAGCAATATGATAAATTAATCTTACATAATCATCATATAGTTTTTTTATTGCGTTTTCATCTCTTTCTTTTAATTTTGCAAAATAGTTTTTCATATCAAAGAATTCCTTTCACTATACATAACACAAAAATTTTAATTTTTATTCTGTTTTTAAAAAAAATTTTTAATTTTTTGTAATTTTATTATAACAAAACAAGAAACAAAAATCAATTTGTTTCTTGTTAAAATTATTGACATATAAACGTATACTTTTATCTTTTTTACTATTTTCTAAACATTTTAACTATCAATATAGGTTAATAAGCATATTCCTGTTTTTAATAAGGTTTCATCTTTATTTGCAACTACTGAAACTTTGTTTGATGAATATAATGCTAATTTACCTTCAGGAGTAACAACGAGTCTTTGATAATCTACTTCCTGTTCTAGAACATTATAATTAAGAGATTGGTATGCGTTTATTATTTTCTTTTCATTTGCTTTTGTAATATCACTAATTGAAAATGCTTTTTGTCCAATATTATCAAACACTCCTACATCTCCTACATACAAAGAAGCTAAATTCCCTTTTGAAGTAATTTTAACTGCTAAGCTATCTGATGTATACACATTATTTATTTTTTTTGCGAAAGTAAATGTATAGTAAGTAATATAATACTTTTTTTCATCCTTAATTTTTTCCCTTGTAACTGGTTTATCAATAATAAGTTCGTACTCTTCAACATTAATATAACTTTCAGCAATTTCTTTTGCGAGATCAAGTGCATACTCATCTGAATTAATTATATCTTCCTTATAAGGTTCAGTTTCAAAGAAATTTTTATTCATCAAGTTTAATAATACTAATTGATTCGTATTATCTTTAAATCCAAATTCTATACCATTTGTATCAACATATATGTTTGTTGTATATGATTCCCACTTTCTTATTATCGATTGTTCATAAACTCCTGTATATGTTACATCATTAAATATAAATTCTTTATTTTGAGGGGCACTTTTATTTTCAAAATATCCCTCATTCCATGTGGATAACTCTGCTTTCATATTTGTCTCATCGTTAACGACATCTATAATAAAAGAATTGTCTTTTTTGGTAAAAGAACAGCCAGTTAGTGCAAGCAAACATAAACTTACAATAATAATTTTTAAATAAATCATTTTTTTTGACATATTTTTATTCTCCTAATTCCAAATTTCATTTTCAGCATTGCCACCAATAACAGCTATTGATGACATATTTTTATAATAACTTGAATAATCAATACTATCAATTGCATCTTGTACTGATAAATGATTATTCATTGTCTGACTTGCAAAATCAGGTGCAAAAATATTACAATCTCTAACATATGTAACATCATTAAATCCTACCACTGTTTCTGCTCCACAAGCTACCATTCTTTCAACAATATTAATTGGCGAATTTGCGTCAACTCTAGATTGACTATAACCTCCATCTCCTGTATTACAAGTCAGTAAAAGAGCCATTTGTAGATTTGTTAAATCTACAGAAGCTAAATCAGCCGAGTTCAATATTCCGTTACCTCTATAAATTCCATTTTGCTCTCCATGCGTATGAATAAAGAATAATCTACAGGTTTCTAACCAATTAATTAATTCATCATTAGAGCATGAAGTATAATATTTTGTTTCAATATTGCTAGTTCTAACATTTTTAATTATATTTGCAGTCGGAGTAAAATATAAATCTCTATTAACATATCCATCATTGTACGCCAAAAATCTTACATCAATTAATGTATTGACACTAACCTTTATTTTGACTTTTGGATTGTACATATATGTACCTACTATATTAACAGTCGTTCCCAAAGCATTATTATTAGCTAGCAATCTTCCCCAACCATCAACAGAAACATTTGTAGTTGAAATCCATGAATAATATTGAAGCATATTAATTGGTACGTCTGCTTTAGATAAATCTATATATGTATAATGCATAGGTGCTATTTCCATATTTATATTGATATCAATAGGATTTGAAGCATACGTATCATTATCATTTACAACAGTAAATTCTTTTACAAATGTCTTTGACATATCATATTTATAAACTGCCATTACTTTAACTGTTTTTTGATAAACATTAATAGGTAATGCAAGTACAGTACCATAATCTGTTATTTTTGCTATGTCTTCATCACTTGAATACCAGTTATAATCTAATCTTGATGTAGATGGAGCAGATGAATCTAAATAGATTAATCGAGTAAATCCTTCAGTAATATTAGTTTGTCGATAACTTTTATTATTAATATCCACATTTCGTTCCTGCAAATCAATCTGACTACCACAAGGAGTCCATCTATCAGGATCTGGAACCAAATGATAACTTCCAAATTGAGTAATTTTTCTTGTCATTGATATGCTAATAATGTTAGTTTCTGACGAATCAAAATAACCGATATAATAGAATCCTTTATCTAAATTAATAGTATAACTAACATTTGATGATATATTAATATTCTTTTTTACTATTAAATAGTCTTCGGAATTGTTTGTTTCCTTTCTTAAAAGTACATGTCTATATAAACTATTTTGTTGTGATGAATTGGTTAAAGAAATTTCGTATTGTCCAGATTGTTTTATATCAATTTGAATAATTTTGTCTAACAAGTTTGAATTTACTAGTGGATTTATAGTAAATTCCTCTGATTGGCCATAATCAAATAAGTTAATCGTATTTGTTGAAGCTACAATGTTAATAGAAACTTCTAACTTTGTAATTTCAGTCATATCATAATTTATTTCTAAATAATGATATCCGCTGTTTGCTAAATAAACTGTAAATTTATTTTGATTATTTTGATTCATAGCATTACTTTGATAGCCTTGAATATCACATTTTTTAATTAAGCGATATTCTGCATTCTTTACCTGAATCGAACCGCTCGGATATGAAACTGAGCTATCACTAGTCGCCACCAACGAAATTTCAACAAATCTTGAGCCAAAATTGTTAAATCTAAATACTCCAAAATTGTCATCCATATTATCGGTGATATCAATAGTACTATTAGCAAATATATCTATATAATCAGTAGGAACAACCGCAGCAGCATTTAATTTAATATTCCCTATTACAAATAAACTACAATATAAAAATAAAATAATTGTACATATTTTTTTAAATAACTTCTTTTTTTCTCCTTTCATTTTTTAGATTGATTAGTATACTTTTGGACGTATACTATGGCCAACAAGCTCTTTGATGATACGTTTTAATACTAAATAAATTCTCATATAGTACCTCCCCATACTTTCTTTTACATCATATCATATTATTATATGCAGTTTACACATGATAACTTATTTTAATGCAAAAAACTCCCTTTTCTTTAGGGAGTTTTTATAATCAGTATGTGTTTTCTTAAGAGTGTCTTCCCCCAAAAGTAGACTTAGGATATTTATTATTTATGTCTTGATTATACCATAATATGTAAAATAATGCAAGTATTTGTAAAAAATATGTTTAAAAATGGTTCATATACACCTGGTTACTTACACAAACACTTCCGTTATATCCTATTTGCATTTTACATATTAGTATTCTTTATAAGCTTTTTAATCATATTGTCTTATAATTATTTCTTTATTTCCATCATAAAAGTAATAGTCTATAAAATTATCCATGTTTGTATTAGGATTATTAGATTGTTTTTCAAAATATAAAGGTCCTTTTTCACCAATAGGCCATTCGGAAGATTGAAGCCATTTTGGGGGAATAACTGCATATTTATAATATTCTTTTATTTTATCACTTATCCATTCTTTTCTTTGAATAGTTCCAACTTTAAATCTACATTTATTTAAAATATTATTGACAAACCAATTATCATCAATATTTATATACTCAGGCACAATTTTAATTAATTCACTATATAATATTTCATCCACATTATAAAAATTCACTTTGATATTTCTTCTCAAAAAGTAACATTTCACAACTCTAAAAACTTCACACCTATGGTATAAAAATTTTAAATCAATATTTTCATATAAAAATGGTTTATTTTTCACGGGTAATTTTTTATCATTATATATTAAATTTTGCAAACAATCATTATTACAAAATTCTTTCCAAAAATCATATACCGCAATATTACCTTCGGCATATGATAACATAATTTTTTCTGCTTCCGTTGGTAAATCCGTACCTTTTTTCTTTAAAAGCATTTACAACCTCCTAATAAACCATCATCAATCAGTAAATTGATAGTATTGACTAAATTTTCTATTTTTCCCTATCTTCTTTCAAGACAAACTACACACTCAACATTTGTTGAAACTACCAAAGGTGTATTTATTATATCATGAATTTAAAAATATTAATATATATTGGTTGAAAAACTTCAATTTTCCTTTTTGTTTTCTAACCTTACATTTATTCCAATTTGTTTTATAATCCTAACAGAACATCAAAAAGCGACTAACAGTGTCATTCTGCTAGCCATTTTTTACTTATTCCACATTTGAATTTAAACTAAAGTTCATATCTTTTTCTTATAATCACTACATCCCCAAAGTTTGTAAATGTTTCTTCATCAAACTCTTGATTAATATTATTAAATAAATAATTTAAAGAATTAACCAATCTCTTTATAAACAATTCTTCTTTAGTTAAACATCTTATTTTGTCATATGCAATTTGCTCGATTTTTTTCCTAGCAATTGTGTGATTAGTTAAGGATATTATAAAAAATGCTAATTTGGTTAAATAATTATATTTTGAATCTGAGTAAATTTTTGGGACACATTTTCATAAAATTATCCTTTAATTCCCAATAAATTCAATATTTTCAAATTCTACTTTATCCATTTTTATAAGAATAAAAGTTCTTTCAGGTTCAGTCGTAACGTTAATTTTACTTTTATATGTTATTTTTAAATTATTATTATTTAATTCAACACTATCTAAACTATATGTACAATTTGTATCAGCAAATAAATATAAAATTAATATTTCTTTATCATAATCAATTTCATAATTTTTATTAAAAACTTGTTCATACTTATCTAATGAATCTAGAACATATGTAATTGTCTTTGGTGAACTTTCATCAAAAATATATTCCTCACTTTCCGGATTAGTTGGATCATAATTTTCATTTTTATACCGCACACCTGAAACTTTATTTTCTAATAAAAAGTCTTCTTTAAAATAATTAACTGTTTGAGCAGCGGCAATACTTCCTCTATCTTCCATTACTGCATTGTACAGAATAGTATTATCATTGCTGCATCCAACCATCATAAATGCAATAACTAACATAAAACATATCATCAATACCTTTTTCATTCTATATTCCTCCTTCTTTCTTTGCTTGTATTATATCATCATTTTTATATATATTCAACCTTTTATTTGAAATAAGAAAGAAATCAACCACAAGTAGACTAATATTATATAGAACAAATATTGGAATTTTATGCAACTTAAAATATTTATGGTAAGTCTTCTAAAAACTCCCATATTACATTAAAAATTAAATTGCAATTTATTATAAGTTACTGGAAAAATAAAAATAATTTTCAATTTTATTATATCATATATTTTAAATATTGTAGGATAAAACGCTTTCGTATAGAATATACTATAAATATCATCAACATCGTTTTTGTCTTTTTTGCCTATATTTGCTCATATTTTGAATAAAAAAAGAGCCATTTTCAACATTTTATCATAGTGAAACTATGAATTCTTGTGAAAATATCTTATTTATTAAAAGTCTACAAAAGACTTTTTGACCGACTTTAATGTGTAAGATAATCTATTTTAATGCAAATTGCGTACACTCCTTAAAAAGTGCGTACAGTTCGCTTAAAATGCGTACAGTTGAAAAAAGCTAGAAGAATTAGTTCATAGCTCCTCTAGCTCTTTTATTGATATTTGATTTTTTCTAATTGCTGCACTTTATTTTTTCTTGGTGAACAATGCTTTGATTTTTGCTCCGAGGTTTTTGAAGAAGTTTCCGATAGCAGTGAAGCCTTTCTTCAAAACAACGCCCAAGTCTGCAAAAGTCTTTTTCTTAATCGCAAACCAAAGAACAGCAAATCCGCCAATTCCTGCAAGCAAAACCGAACCGATTACGATACCCGCAATCGCGCCGCCCGAAAGTCCTTTCTTTGCCACGGGGGTATCTTCATACACAGCCGTAAGAGTTGTTGCGCCCGTTACCTTGAAGGTATAACTCTTTTCGGTGCTTACGATTTTTCCGCTTGCGTTCTTCCAGCCTTTGAATACTTTACCTTCCGCAGGCTCATTTGCGGTTATGGTTACGCTTTCGCCTTGGATATAAGTTCCTGCGCCTGTTCCGCCTTCGACTTTGATTTCAACAGACGGAGGGGCGTCAACATCTCTGAAATGCGCTTTGATTTCAATCTCTCTTGCAGGCATTTCAAAGGTTGTCGTAGAACTTGTCGCGCTTTCAAACTCAATGGTTACGCCCGCCGTTTCGCAAGTCCATTTGTCAAAGACTTTTCCTGCCGGAGCAGGGTTTGCGGTTATGGTCACGGTTTCACCGGCTTTTGCAGGTGATTTGTCTTTCGTACCATCCACAACATATATTTCAAACTTTTCAATAGTCAAATATGTTGCTTTAAAGGTTACGTTACCGGCAGGCATTTGAAACTTAATTTCCGTTTTAGTTAAGTCCATACCCGTCGTGTCAAGTCCAGTAACTTCCCATTTGTCGAAGTACATATCGGTTGCAGGAGCATTTGCTTTTACGGTAACTTCTGCCTGATATTTTGCCATTTCGGGAGTTGCCGTTCCGTTCATGACAGTAATTTTGTAAATAACGTCTTTGTACGTTGCTTCCATTGTCACGTTGCTTGCAGGCATTTCGAAAGTAACCGTCGATTTTGCCAAATCTTCGTCGGACAAGGTAATTCCCGAAACAATCCACTTATCGAACTCTTTTCCCGTTGCCGGATCGTCCGCCGTCACCGTGATTTCTTTTTCATATTTTGCCGTAGGCGCGCTCGGCGTTCCGTTTGTTACCGTTATGTTGTAAATAATATCCTCAAACAAAGCGGTCAATTTAACGTCCTTTTCGGGCATCGTGAAAGTAATTTCCTGTTTCGTTACGTCCTCCGTAGGAATGGTAACGCCTTCATAAACCCATTTGATAAACGACTTGCCCGTAGGTATCGTAACTGTCACGGTAACGCTTGTTCCGCTTTTGTGTTTGGTAACTTTAGTGTTAGCGTCAACAACAGTAACAGTATTAAGTCTTACGTGAACGGCAACATAATTGCTTGCTGCGGTAGTAGGGGTTGCTTTATAGCGAACGTAATACGTTCCTTCGGCAAGTCCCGCCGTTTCGCCGTCCCCGCAAGGTTTAGGTGAAGTGAACTCCATATCGGTGGAATATTCCATCCCGACGGTCGTGCCTGTAATTTTGCCGTCCGTTGCGCCATCAGCCGACGGAGCAATGCCCGTGAGTCCCGTAGGCTCTCCCGTCGTGCGTTTTTTAATGGTAAAGGTCTTCTTAACGGTATTTTTGATTGCATAGTTTCCTTTCCCGTTGTCCTCGATCTTTACCGTTGCCTCGCCGACTTCTTTGTTGTTTGTGTAGATGATGTCACACTCGCTTTTATCTATTATCTTGTCGGTTCCCTTTATTGTAATCGTGAAATACGCCGATATTTCCAACCCCGTATATTCATACTCGGTCTGCGTAAGGTTTTACTGTCCTCTTATATATTAGTAAAATATTGTTGCTTTTACTTTTTCGAAAATCTATTAATTTTTTTATCCCTCCTTCAAGCAAAAGAAAAAGCACCTGCATGCTGGCTTACTTAATTGCCAGATTAGCAAGTGCTAACTTTCATTTTTTAATATATAGTAATTAATGCATCAGTTATGTAATAATAAACTTGACACTTGGATTAAGCTTAAATTTTTCTATAACTGAATAATTTTCATCTATAGCTTCATCATAAGCAAATAATCTTCCAAATTGGTCAATATTTACATATGATTTTAAAGAAGTCAATATGTAATATTTCAATCAATTTATTGGAATATCCACCCCACATAAACTAATTTGACACTCCTTAACATTTGTTGAATCATATTCTATTACCATCAATTATGTTTCTTATAAATTAAGCCCAACAGTACATCAATATACATCTCATATTATTAATTAAAAAAATCAACGTTGGATATTCTTGCACAATTATCTATTCCATTATTTGGTTCGTTTATTTTCATCATAAAATAACGAAAACTTATAGGTTTTTTTAAATTGAATTCATTAAAAACTTCATTATTTTTTTCAACATTAATTAGTTTTTGCCATTTAATATTATCTATAGAAACCATTAATTCAAAATCTTTAGTTATATATTTAATATTTTTTCTATGTTTTATAATAATTTTTTTCACTGTGATTTTTTTATTAAAATCAATTTTTATCCAATGTTCTCTTGAATCATTTTTACTCATCCAAAAATTAAAATGATTATTAACTTTTAACTGTGACAAAATATTCCTACAGCTAAATACTTTGTGTCCAATTATAAATTCACTATCTGCTGTTACTATAACGTTTTTATAAGATAATCTAACTTCATTATCTTTATTAATATTTGTAATTTTTTTACAATATAAACTAATTTCTATATTAAACTTCTTTAATTGGTTTAGAATTTGCACGAAATAATCTTCTTTAAATATTGATTTTTTAATAGAATTCTTAGCTAAAATATTAACAATTTTTTCTCGAAATTTTATATATTCATTATAAAGTGTAGTAAATTCAGAAACTTCATTGATTGGTAACAATGTTTTAATTTGTTCACATAAGACTCGCATTGAATGAATAGTTGTTCTCCTGAATTGTTCATTTGAATAAATTGAACTATATGTATTAGTTACAAAAATATTCTCAATTTCTTTATATAATAAATCATTTATATTGCTAAATAATTCTATACAATAATTAATAAATGTTTTATAAACTTTATTTATATTTACTTGCTTTTTTTTATAAACAAATTGAAAGAAAAAATTCATACCTTTTTTGTCAGCAAGTATTTCTTTGGTATCATAGTAAATTTTTTCCATCATATCATATGTTAAATAAAATTCTGAAAATGGTTGTGATGGTGTTAAAATACTTAATAACTCAGTATTTATTGAATTTTCTCTAATATAAAATACCTCGCGTTCATCATCATATCCGTTTATTATAAATGAATGGTTTAATTTATTAATATTCGGATTTTTATACATTATAGAATAAAATAAAACTGAATTAGGAACATTAACCAGTACAGGATTCTTATCATTGATTTTTTGTTTTATTAAAGAAATTAACTCACCTGAATCAGAGACTGTGGTTGTGCTCAATCCTAATTCAAAAATGTTCAAAATTTTATTTCTAATTTCATCATAATTGCAATTATAAAAATTAGAAAATAATCCCCAAAAACTACAATACAATTGAAAAAAATCTTTTTTGAAAAAACTAACGGCACCAGCTATATTATAATCAATGCAATTATTAACTTCTACTGAATATATTCCAATTTGATAATCTATATTTAAAACCTTCATTTTCTCCTCCAATTTTTAATTAATACATTTATATATATTTAACTTCAAACATAATTAAAAACAGAAACTAATATTTTAATTAATATATTTCTTCGCTTGTAATTCGAACAACTTTTTGTATAGTCCATCCCTATTTATAAGTTCATAATGCGATCCGTTTTCTATTATCTTTCCGTTATCAAGAACAATAATTCTAGAAGCCATAGTAATATTAGATAATCTATGCGAAGTAAAGACAGAAGTCTTTCCTTGCATTAACGTTTTAAAATTCAAAAAAATCATATGTTCGGCCTCTGGATCTAAAGAACTTGATGGCTCATCTAATAGTATGATATCAGCATCTTTAAAAAAGGCTCTAGCGAGGGCAATTCGTTGCCACTGCCCTACCGAAAGTTCCTTTCCATTTTTATCAAATAATCGAGTTAAACTTGTTTCTATTCCTAATTCCCAATCATTTATAAAGTCACTTACTTTACTAACTTTTATAGCAAAATTAATTTTAGAATCATCATTTATATTATTGATATTGGATAATGCCACGTTCTCTCTTAATGAAAAACCATATCTTGCAAAATCTTGGAATAAAGCACTAAACAGATTTCTAATGCTATTAATATCAAATTCTAAATAATTAACTCCATCAATTAAAATTTCACCATCTGTTGGATCATAAAATCTTAATAATAATTTTACAATTGTTGATTTCCCAGAACCATTCAAACCTACTAAGCCGATATTTTCTCCTTTGTTTACTACAAAACTACAATTTTTCAGCACATATTTATCAGTATAAGGATAGCAGAAATTTACATTTTTAAATTCTATAGTATTGAAACTATATATTTTTTTAGTACCTATTGTTTTAAAAGATGATTCAAGATTTAGGAAATCTGAAACTATTGATAATTGATCCACAGCGGACCAAAAAAAAACAATAGTATCAATGAGGCCATCAATTTCATTTCTCAATTTATTTATTAATGATAAATAATATTGTATATCACCAACTCCGATACTCTTATTGACTAACTTTTTTAATCCAAAAATAAATAATAAAACATCACTAAAGGATGAAACAATATTACTTAAAACAGTAATAAGTATATTTTTTTTTCTAATTTTATTTTTTTCTTCAAACCATTTTTCCCATTCATTGAGATATTTACCTTGTAAAAAATCTTTTAGATCATATATTTTGATTTCATACATAGTTTTATTAAAAAATAATCTTTTGTAATATGCCATTTTTCGATATTCAACAACAGAATCTCTTTGATAATCATCTTCTATTTTTTTCATCTTTCTCTTAAATATTAAACATGGAATAGAAAGAATAAGAACAACTATAGCTAATAAATGATTTAGTTCAAATAATAAAATACCTGCAACTATAACTTTAATTATGCTTGTTATAATAGAAAAAGAAAGCCATACAGACGATTGTACAGATTTTAACATTCTTTTAGAATTAGTCATCTTGTTATTTAATATACTTGAATCATAAAAAGACAAATCAATATTAGAAATTTTGTCAACAAGCCTATTATCTAAATAAAAATTAATTTCATCATTATATCGATAATTAATATATTTAGAAAATTGTCCTATACTCTTTTCAAGAAATAGTGATAAACAGTAAATTATAAGAATGTTAACTATTATCTTTGGTAATAATTCGAATGAAGTTAAGTGATTTAAAACTAATCTCCATAGATAAATTGTTAAATATGGCACAATTGACGATAAGACAATTAAAACAATTTTTATTATAAACAAGGATTTAGAAGCATTAAACGAAAAACGAATTGCAAAAAACATATTTTTACATATTTCTTTTACTTTTTTCTTTTTAAACATTATCTTCTCCATTAATAGCATATTTTGATGATTGTAGGTTATACAAATATGCATATTTTCCATTTAATTCCATCAATTCATGATGAGTGCCTTGTTCTACAACTTTTCCGGATTCCAAAACAATAATTTTATTTGACAATATTATATTAGATAATCTATGTGATACAATAACACTAGTTTTTCCTTTTGACAATTTTATTATTGAATCAAAAAGTTTATCTTCTGCTATAGGATCTAATGCACTTGATGGTTCATCCAAAATTATAAATTGACTATCCTTAAAAAAAGCCCTCGATATAGCCAATTTTTGCCACTGACCACCTGATAGTTCCACACCATTATTATCAAAAACTTTTGTTAATTCTGAATCTAAATTAATACCTAATTCATTTATAAAACTCATGCAATCTCCTTGTTCTAGAGCATTATTAATTTTACATTCTTGTCCAATTTTTCCAATTTCAGATAATGCTACACTTTCTTTTAATGTTAAAGAATACTTTGTTAAATCTTGAAAATATACACCAAAAAGAGAATACAACGATTTTAAAGATATTTCTTTTATATCAACATCATTAATAAGAATTTTACCTTCACTCACATCATATAATCTTAAAATTAATTTAATTATAGTTGTTTTTCCAGCACCATTTATTCCTACTATGGCGACATTATCTCCTTTATTTATAGTAAAATTTATATCTTTTAAAATAAAATCTTTACTATTTGGATATTTAAAGCTTACATTTTTAAAGGTTAAGCTTTTAAATTCATTAACTTTTTCTCCATTATTTTCATAAATTCTTGGATTCCATTTTAAAAACTCTATGAATAAGTAAATCCTTGGAGTTATTATTTTAAAGTGCGAACTAAAATCATAAAGAATATATTCCATAGTTACTGCTGCCTGAGTTCCCATTCCTATATAAAGCGATAAATCTCCAATTTCCATTTTTTTGTTGATTACACTTGATACCCCATATACTATAATAAAAATTAATCCGCTATATGATAATAATAAAGAAAAAAACGATAAAACAAATCCCTTATTAAATATCTTATTTCTTTTAATTCTTATAGTTTCCCATATATTCTTATATTTATTAAAAAAATATTCTTTTAGATTATAAATTCTAATATCTTTTGCATATTCTTTTTCAATAAGTAATGATTTATAATACTCTTTCTCTCTGTTTTCTGTTACACTTTCTATTGAAAATTTATCCATCTTTTTACTATTTGAAAAAGAAATTATTGCTCCTGGAATATACGTAATTAAAAATATTACACCTAGTATATAATTATATGCTAAAAAGACAACACATGAAGATAGGAATGATATAAGATAGGAAATTGCATCAACCGGCCAATATGCACGATTAGCAATGCTCCAAGTACTATTCAAAGCAACATCTATTTTATCTGCATTCTCTGGATTATCAAATGTTTCAATATCTATTTTAGCCATATGCTCCATAACTAAATTATCAATATATAATTTTGTTTTATCATTAAGTATAGATTTTAAATAATTACTTACATTTCCTAAAATGCTAATTGTAACTATATCAACTAAATAAATGGTTAATAAAACCCATATATATTCATCCATTATTGAGCTAGTATATATCAAATGTAATTCATCAATTATTAATTTAAAAATGTATACATTAAATATTGGTAATAAGCTTAATAATAATTTGATTATCCAATAAAATATATAATTGTATTTTGATATTTTAAAAGGAAGTTTGATAACAAACCAATTAGTTCGTATTATTTTTTTTAACATAAACTCATCTCCTTTCATAATGGTGGTTCATTGGTATCACTATCCTTTAACTTATAAATTCAAAACGAATGCCTCTTAATCTATTTATACAACTTATGATATCATATTTGCGTATATCGTCAAACCATACATCACACTTAAAATTATACTGAGAAAAAATTTGTTGTATTGACTCATCAAACATTTTATTATTTTTATACATAATGTTATCATTTATATCATCACCCCAAAATTCACTTCTAGATAATATTAACTGAATTATATAGGCCAAATAATTTATTTGACTATCTGAAATTAATGTTGATATAAAAGTGATATCAGCTTGATATTCATCAATCACAACATTTTTACTTTTATCATTTGCAACAATATTAAAATAATTAAACATCTCTTTTGATTTAAAATTAGCTATTTTTCTTTTTGATATAAAATTTGTCTTGTCGGGTTCCTCTACAACTTTCATTAAATCTAATGTTTTAACAAAACTTGTTATGTCTTTAGGTATATAGTCTTCTAATAAAATTACACAATTAGCATAATTCAAATATACACTCGAACCACCTATTACTAATATAGTTGACGCATCATAATCATTATATATTTCTTTAATCCTATTAGTAAATGGTATTATTGGATCATTTTTCACAACTAAATGCATATTATAATCTCTTATCATAAAATTAGTTGCACTTCTATCTTCATCAATTAAAAGCAACTTACTTTCGCAATTAATTGCTTCTATAATATTTACTGCTTGTGAAATACTTCCACTTGCATCTTGCGTTGAAAAGTTATGAATCCATTCACTTGATGGAATATACTTATAAAATGGTGAAATATTTGTATTTGTGACATATCTACCATCTTCAGCACAAATCTTCATAGCAGAATCATCAGTAATACAATATTCTCTTCCATCCACATACTCATGATTATAAACACCCATTTCAATAGCTTCAAGTAAAGTTGTTTTACCTGAATACCCACCACCAGTAATTACTGTTATTCCTTTTTTAATTCCCATTCCTAAAATCTCAGTACCATCATTTAACTTAATTAAAGTTTCAAGTGACTTAGGTGATATAAATTTAATTGCATCTTCTAATGGTTTATTAGTTCCTTCTTTTCTTGGTAAAATACTACCATTAGAAATAAAAGCTACATAATTATTTTCTTTAATAAACTTTCTAATTTCTTGTTGTTTTAAATAAATATCAATATTTTTATTTAATTCATCTTTGTTAATAGACTCTATTTTTTTTGATAATAAAGAAATAATTTCTTTGATTGCCTTAAAAGCACTTTTACCATTAATAGAAACATTATTGATAAGTGGAACAACAAATATTAATTTATAATAAAATACATTCTTATTAAAATCATAAGTAATACCATTTCTCCTAATTATAATTTCATTTGTTTTTTGGGACTCCACATAAGGTTTTTCCCTCGTGCTCTTATTTTTGTTGAAGTATTCATCATTAATTTTATTAACGTCTTCATATAAAAATTTTAAAATGTAATGTTCAAATGCAACAACATTATCAGTATTTATATTATCACTAATAAATGTTTTAGGAATTTCAATATTTAAAATAAGTTTTTCAGGATTTCTATGAGATGTCCCAAAAAAACAAAATCTTAACCCTAAAAATTCATATTCTAATAGTTTGTCGCTTAACACATCTAAATATAGTTCACAAATTCTATTTTTATTTTGAGCATGTAAATTAGACAAATAATTTTTTAATAAATTCATATACTTTAAATCTCCTAATTAAATATTTAACAAAAAAAACACTCCTATAAATTAGAAGTGTTTAAATTTTAAAAGTATATTATTATTAATAAAACTTAACAAACTACAGTTACACAAAAGAAACTGATTACATCTAATTTATATTGATCTATATTTTTCATAGTAATCAACTCCTTTCACATAATTTTTCATATTTTGCTACTTATATTATAGCAAAAACAATTCTAAATGTAAAGTAATTAATATATTTTTTTAATTTAATTTCCACAATTATCTCTTATAGGTTCGAGTCCCATCAAAACTTAAGGTTCGAGTCTCCACGAAAGCAGGTTCGAGTCCGTGGTAAGTCTCACCTAGTCTTTAAATCTAAATGTTTCATATATGAGAAAAAAAATAGGATATTCTAACCATTTTTGGCTAAAATAACCAATAAAACCAAAAAAAATTAGCCTTACGCAGAAGACTAATCGATTTACTTTAATGATAAAACTATACAGATTTTAATATTAAAACTTACTGTTATGTTCCCTCATACTTGGACTTTTGGTAGTCTTAAACCTAGGTTGAACTTACCAAAGGTATATGCTATTTTTATAGTATTTTAAACTTATTTATATGAATTTTTGCTTAATTTTCTATTTTTTAGTTCAAAATAGACATAAAACACCTATTTTTACCTATCTTCTTTCAAGACAAACTACACACTCAACATTGGTTGAGACTACCAAAGGTATATTTATGATATCATGAATTTAAAAATATTAATAGATATTTGTTGAAAAAGCTTCAATTTTCCTTTTTGTTCTCTAACCTTACATTTATTTCAATTTGTTTTATAATCTTAACAGAACGTCAAAAAATGGCTAACAGTGTCATTCTGCTAGCCATTTTTTACTTATTCCACATTTGAATTTAAACTAAAGTTCATATCTTTTTCTTATAATCACTACGTCCACAAGGTTTGTAAAAGTATCTTCATCAAATCAATTTATATCAGAATTAATTATTTTAGTATACTTTGATAATTTTAACATTTTTTCTCATCATAAATACTGATTTTTTTGAGTGTTAAACATTTCATAATAAATAGATTGATTTTTCATAAGCGTGTCATGAGTGCCAATTTCATGAATTACACCATTATTCAATACAATAATTAAATCAGAATTAATTGTTGTAGCCAACCTATGTGAAATAGAGATTAAAATCTTATTTTTAGCCTCTTCTCTTAGCATTTTATATATTAGCAATTCAGATTTTGTATCTATATGGCTAAAAGCTTCGTCAACAACTATTACATTATTATTATTTATTATTGACCTAATAATTGCAATTTTTTGCATTTCGCCACCTGATAATATAGTACCATTTTTATCAAATTCTTTTGAGACCACTGTATTTATTTTATTATCTAGACTATTAATTTTATCAAGAAGTTGAACTTTTTTAAGTTTTTGATTTATTTCTTCTTCATTATAATTTTTGCCAAAATCTATATTTTCCTTAATGGTTAATGGGTATATATTATAATCTTGAAAAACTACTCCAAATAAATGAGTATATGCTTTTAAATCACATTTTTTTAAACTAATATTATTTATCAATATTTCGCCTTCATATTGTTCATATAATCCAATCAAAAGTTTAATAAGTGTAGATTTACCAGCACCATTTTCTCCTACAATTGAAATGTTCATACCCTTTTCTATTCTAAAAGAAACGTCATTTATTGATAAAGAATTGGCCTGTGGATATTTAAATTTAACATTTTTAAATTCTATAGAATTAATTTCTTTGACCTTTGTTTTAGAAACCTCATCTGTATTTACGTACGAAAGAAATACATTAGTATCATTTACATACATTCCTATTTCTTTTAACTTAGGCAAAATACTAATAAGTGATATTAATGCTGCGTTTAATTGCTGCGAAGCATTAACTAATGACGCAATATCTCCAACTCCAACCTTTTTATTAAAATATGAAATCACTAAATACGCAAATACCATCACAATAAGTAATACTTCTATCAGTGATTTTGTGGCTTCGAGGAAAAATAATTTTATTCTGCTCTTTTTGATTATATCTAATCTTTCTATTGCTGTATCATTATATTTTTCTTTAAAAAAATCAGTATTGTCAAAAACTCTATTTTCAGCAATAAAGGTTCTATTGTAAAAAAGTGATTTTATATATGATAAAAATCTGTTTTTATTAGTTGTTTGTATATATCTATTGAAAGAATTCTTACTAATTTTTAGAGTTATGAGTGTAGAAATAATCACAGAAAAAGCCACAAAAAACACAATCCAGTACCCTAGTGCAACAATTAGAGACGTCAATCCGATTATTAGCAATATATTTCCATATATAGCAAAAAATATACTAATAGTCGAAATATATTTATCAGCAATTGTTGAAATAACTCTGTTTGAAACATCTTTAAAATCACTATTTTCAAAATACTCAAATGGAATATTTTCAATTTTTGAGCAATATTTAATATTAATTTTATCCTTGAAATCAATATTAGATATTTCAAGTTTATAATTGATAAAATATTTATTAATAACTTCTATCAATAAAATGCTAATCCCATAAGCCAAAATAACAATCAATGATTTTCTATAATTATTATCAATAACTATTACATCAAAAATATACTTCAAAATATATGTTGCTAATAAAATCTTCAATATATTAAAAGTTGTTAGTAAAAAATTATATATGTATATACTTTTTTTCATTACCCAAACATCTTTTAAAATTTTTTTAATTGTCAATTTATTTTCCATTTATTCTCCTCAAATAACATATTCATCTAAATTATGCGTATTAATTTTATATGAATTTTTGCTTAATTTTCTATTTTTTAGTTTAAAACAGCTATAAAACGACTATTTTTACCTATCTTTTTTCAAGACAAACTACACACTCAACGTTTGATGTTTGTGGAAACATGTCAACAGGTTGAATATTATTAATATAATAACCTTTCTCTTTTAAGCTACATAAGTCTCTAGCAAGGGTTGCGGGATCACATGAAACATACACAATCTTAGGTATTCGCATTTCATCAATCGTTTCCAGTAAACTTTTGTCACAACCTTTTCTAGGTGGATCAACAATTATGACATCTGCTTTTATGTCTGATTTTTGCCATAATTTTATTTGATTTTCAGCTTTGTTGCATACAAAAGTTATGTTCTTTATTTTATTTACTTTTGCGTTTATTTTAGCATTTTTTATTGCTTCATTGATAATTTCAACGCTATAAACTTCTTTTACATGCTTTGAGACAATAAGTCCAATTGTTCCTATTCCACAATAGGCATCTATTACTGTATCAGTATCTTTTAATGTTGCAAGTTCTACGACCTTTTGATATAGTTTTTCTGTTTGTTGATGGTTTACTTGGTAAAATGATTTGGGGCCAATATTAAATTTTAAACCACAAAGTTCATCTGTAATAGTATCGCTTCCATAAATAGTAATTACTTCATCACCTAAAATAGTATTACCTTTTACATTATTAATATTTTTAACGATTGACTTGATGTTAGGATATCTTGTAATTAGTTTTTTTACAATGCTTTCTTCATTTGGTAGTTCTCTACTTGTTAAAACAAGTACCACCATTATTTGTGACAAATCACTATTTGTTCGAACTAATACATGTCTTATTAAGCCACTATTATCTAGTTCATTGTATCCAGTAACTTTATATTCATTACAAAGATTTCGTGTAAAATTAATAATTTGACTAGAAATTTCAGGTTGAATTAAGCAATTAGAAAATGGAACAACATTATGAGAATCTCTTTTAAAGAAACCACATATTGTTTTAAATCCTTTTTTTCTAAATGGCACTTGTACTTTATTACGATATTCATATGGTACATCCATTCCTATTGTTGGTAATACGTTCACATCATTTAATTTACCAATCTTTTCCATAGTTTCTTTTACCATTTGTTGTTTAAATCGTAATTGTAAATCATAACTCATATGCATTAAATTACAACCGCCACATTCTTTTGATAGTAAACATTTGGGCACAACATGGTCACTAGACTTTGTTTCTTTAAATAAAGTAACTATTTTGGCATAACCATATGTTTTTGATACTTTAGTTATTTCAATTATGCCTCTTTCACCTTTTAATAGTTCATCTACGAAAATGGGATAGTTTTCAAATAATTCACCATCTTTAATGCCAGTTATTTTACATACACCTTGTCCTTCATGATTAAGGCTTAAACATTCTACTGTAAAACGGGCGTTATTTTTTATTTCTTTATATAATTGTTCATTTTGTTCCATGTTATCCTCTTTTATGGATGGCAAGTCCACCTGTTGATGTTTCTCGATATTTTGTGTGCATATCTTTGCCTGTTTCATTCATAACTTGTATAACACTATCAAGCGTAATGTTATGATTGTGGCCAGCAAGTTTAACATAGCTTGCAACATTGTATGCTTGCATTGCCGCAACTGCATTTCTTTCTATGCAAGGAATTTGAACCATACCATCTACTGGATCACAAGTCATTCCAAGATGATGTTCAAGCGCTACTTCTCCCGCATATTCAATATCATAATTATCGCCATTTTCTAAATATGTTAGGGCAGCTGATGCCATTGAACATGCAACACCAATTTCGCCTTGACATCCTACCTCCGCTCCTGATATAGAAGCATTAGTTTTTACAATATTGCCGATTATTCCCGCAACCATTAATGCTTCAATTATTTTTTCATCACTGACATTGTTATTTTTTTGAAAGCTCAATAAAACGGCTGGAACAACTGCACATGAACCACAAGTTGGTGCAGTTACAACAATATTTCCAGAAGCATTTTCTTCACTATTTGCTAGTGCATACGCATATACTAGTGATTCTCTAGTTGGATTAGATAGATACTTTTGATAAAATTCTTTGGCTTTTTTCTTTACATGAAGTCTACCAGGTAAATAACCTTCGGACGATAATCCATTGTTTAATGTAATATGCATTTGTTCTAAAACCTTAACTAAATATGAATCAATATCTTTTTCAAAACGTTTAACGTATTCTGGTATTGTTAAGTTTTCAGATTTGCAATATGCCAATATTTCATTCATTGATTTGTGAGGATAAATTTCGTTCTTAGATTTACCACGATCCTCATTTTCTTCCTTTAAGCTTCCACCGCCAACGCTAAAAACTAACCATTCTCCTTCTTTTCGGTTTTCAGAAAAAGCTTCAAATAGCATTGCATTGGGATGATAACTATATACTTTGTCATAATTAAAAACAATTTCACATTCTTTAGGACTAAAAGTCTTCCTTATTATATAGTCGGTTAAGTGTCCTTTACCAGTCATTGCAAGTGACCCAAATAACGTACACTTATACTTTGTCGCATTAGGATACCTTTTAATAAATTCTTCACTTGCAAAGCACGGTCCCATCGTATGTGAACTAGATGGACCATGACCAATTTTAAATATTTCTTTAATTGATTCCATTATCTATTTTTCTTTTTGAGCTTCTTGTTCAGACCATATTTGCGCTACTCTTGTAGACGCTGCAGCAGCTATTGCGCCAACGATATCATCTAAAAAAGTATGACAAGCCGGTGAACCCGATTTACCTTCCTCATTTAATTTAGCAACTATTCCTGGTTTATTAACATCAATATCGCCAAAATTAGTTTGACCGATTGCACCATATAATCTTGCAATATCTAAACCAAATATTTCATCAACACCAAAAACTCCTAAATCATTTTCCATTATTGTTTGAATTGGTCCTCTAAAAGCATGTTCTTCAGTCAATCTATCAATTTCTGCTCCTAGTTGTACTAAATGAAAAATATCTCTTAATGATAATATTTTTTCAACACTTTCAATACAATCTTCCATTTTTATATCTTTATTATATCGATATTGTTGTTTATACGCAATTTTCGCAATTTCTTCGATTGTAACGCCACGTTCTAACAACTTATCAGTATTTAATTTTTGCATTTCTTCTCTTGAGTAATATAACTTTGGTTTTGACATAGTAATCTCCTTATAAATATTTTCTTAATGCGCCATTTGCAAAATCACTTGCGGGCATCGGTTTTTTACCAACTGGTTGAACAGTTAATAATTCAATTGTTGTATTATCTTTACATGCAACATAAACATGATTCTTATTCATAACAAATATCTTTCCTGGTTCATAGTTATGTTTATAATCATAAACTTTTGTTTCATAAATTTTCAATGGCTCACCCTTTAATAGCATATGAGCAACGGGATTAGGATTATATGCACGTACATGATTAAATACATCAGTAGCGGTTTCTTCATTAAAATCTATTAATTCTTCTTCTTTTGTTACATTATAAGCAAATGTAGCCTCATTTTCATTTTGTTTTATTGGGGTGATTTTTCCTTCTACTAATTTATCAATTGTTTCAAGTAATAAATCTCTTCCAACTAAAGATAGTTTATTAAACATACTTCCACAAGTATCACTATCTTCAATTTTTACTTTTCTTACACCAAGAATATCTCCAGCATCCATTTCTTTTTCCATATACATAATGGTAATTCCCGTTTCTTTATCGCCATTTTTAATTGCTTGATGGATTGGTGCACCACCACGATATTTTGGTAGTAATGAAGCATGCACATTAATTGATCTATATTTTGGTGCATTAAGTAATTTCATGCCTACTAGTTGTCCATATGCGGCAGTAACAATTAAATCAGGATTTAATGCAACAATATCTTCATATTCTTTTCTAATCTTTTCTGGTTGAAATACTTTAATATTATGAGCTAGTGCACATTGTTTAACAGGTGATGCCACTAATTCTTTTTTTCTACCAACGCATTTATCTGGTTGGGTTACTACCCCTATAACATCATATTTTTCAATTAAAGCTTCTAAAATTGGCACACTAAATTCAGGTGTTCCCATAAATACAATTCTTAACATTTTATCACCTCTAAATATATTTAGGATAACGATCAATAATTATCGTTACAGTTGTTGTTTGATATTTTTCATATATTTTTTTATAAATTTCACCAATATCATTGATGCGATGTTTAACAATTATTTGAACCATTTGATGTTGATGATTATATGTAGGACCTATCACATACACTTCTTTTCCTAACATTGATTGTAAATATTTTTTTATTTCATTTGCTTCCTTATACATTAAATCATACTTTGCTTTAATAAAAATTCTATTTATGTAATAAAAAGGTTCATTCTTTAAAATTTTTCTTACACTCAACTCTTCTTTAATAAAAGCATGATAGTCATTTAACAAGAAAGTCTTTAAATATATTTCATCTAAACTATATGCTTGAATAACTAAACTATCTTCAGAAGAATTTAGACACTCTTTAGCATATGTCAACATTTCATATGCTCTTTCGTTTGCATCATAGGTTGGTATTTTTGCAACACTATCAAGATTTATAATTCCTACCATACCAATTCTATCACTATCAATTTTATTAGCTAAAACACTGGTTGTAATGATTACATCAATTGTTTCTTCTTCCAAACCTAGCATAATTTGATAATAATCATCATAATTGGATTCATTTAGAATTGCGGTACGAATTGATGGATAATTAGTGTTTAATTCTTCATTAATTTGTTCCATTCCAAAACCACCAAATTTTAATTCTTTGCTTGAGCATGTTGGACACTCATTTGTAAAAGCTACTCGATATGAGCACGCTGGACAAATTAATAAGTTATTTTTTTTGTTATATTGTAAAGATATATTACATCTAGGACAAGTAATAGTTTTTCCACAGCTTCTACACATAACATAAGAACTATAACTTTTATTGTTAACAATTAGAATTGATACTTTGTTTGCTTTTTTAGCTTTTAAAATTTCAATAAGTAATTTTTGAGAAATTGGTGAATTATTTCCATTTCGTAATTCTTGTTTTAAATCAACAACATGAACTACTGGTAATTCTTTTCTTTCTATGCTTTCAATTATTTGATAATAATTTTTGAGCCCATAACTATAATCAGTAATGTTTGGCGCAAAGGAAGTTAAAATTACTTGTGAACCAAGTAGCGAAGCATAATCTATCATTACTTTCTTTAAATTATATCTAGGGCTTTGATCATTATAGTAATTGTCACTATCGGTATTTATCATTATAATAGCACCAATATTATTGTATGGTAATAACGCCCCTACTGGAGTTGTAACTACAACTGGATAGTTACCTTTTTTTATTTCCTTATAATAGTCGTAATATTCACCATCCGATAATTTTGAATTAATAGGTGCTATACTAAGTCCGGTTTTCTTTCTAATTATATTTTCTATCTGATAGCTACTCAAAATCTCTGGGGTAATAATCAAAACATTTTGTTGTTTTTTTTGATACTTATTAATAATTTGGATTATGCTATCTATTTGTTGGGTATTATCTTTTGGGATAAATAAAACAGGTTTATTAGCAGTGTCAAGAGAATTAAGTAATTGTACTACTGTTTCATCCTTTGATTGTCTAATTTTTTTATCAATAGGAATTTCTCTTATTTTAATTCTTGAAGCTACTTCATTTATTACATCAAGATAGCCATTTTTTACTAATGCTAAAACAACTGCCCTTGAAGTTCCATATTTTTCAACTATTTCATCCATTGTTAATGCTATTTCATTTTGGAGATTTAAAATTAAATCCTTTTGTTTTTTACTGCGTAAATCGTTAATATATTTATATGCATTAGTGGGATTGATTAAATATTTTTTAACATAGTGATCAGTACAAAGCTGATTTGCTTGATATGATACTTCAATATTATTATTTGCAACTTCTTTGGCAATCTTGCTATCATACGTTTTTAAGCTATTTTGATATGGTATTTTTTCATTATCTTTGAATAATTGAGCAATACTAGCATCCACTGCTTGATAGTTTTTGATAGTTAAATATTTTGTAGTTTTCAATACTAAAGCATTAGGAATCATTTGATTTAATATTCTAATTAGTGGACATATCGCATCATCTCTAATTTTTTCTGCAAGTTCTAATTGCATTTTGGTTAATACTGGTTCATAATCAACAACTTCAATTACATCTTTTAAAGAACCTTCATAGGTAGGTTCATCACGGAGTTCCATAATAAAGCCCATAACAACTCGGTCTGATAGACCAAATCCTACCTTTACGCGTGAACCAACTTTTGCGAAAGAAACCATTTCGGAAGGTATTTTATAATCATATGTCTGATCTACATTACTTGATGAAACATTAACAACTATTTTTGCAATCATAGAAAATACCTCCTTTTTTATTAATTATAGCACAAAATTAATTTTTTTACAATTTTTATATATAGATAGTTTAAAAGCCTTTTAATTAACTATAATGTTTTCTTATAGTTTCATAAAAGGCTATTTTTTTTATTTATTCTTTTTAAATGTTAAAATGGCTTGTTGAGGAATTGCATCAGTAAATTCGGGATGGCTTTGCCATTCTTCTTTACTTCCTAAATATACTACTGAAGTTAGTTTTGTACAAACATCAAAAGCTTTCGCATCAATATATTCTAGTGAAGATGGTAATTCAATTTTTTCTAGATTATAGCAACTACTAAATGCATATGGTTCAATTATTCGTAATTTTTTTGATAACTTTACATAGCGAAGTTTTTTACATTCAGAAAATGCTGCTACCCCAATTGATTCAACACTATTTGGTAGTACGATTGCTTCTAAGCATTCAACATTTTTAAAAACATAAGGGCAAATTCTAACAACTTTAGAAATCAATTTGATTTCTTTTGCATTTTTACCTGTTGCGTAGGCTATTACCTTTTTGCCATCTTTGGTATATATAATATCATTTTTACTAAGATATCTATGATTTCTAGGATCTACTACCAGGCTATTAAGTCTGTAACAACGGTATCCTGTAAAGCTCTCCGCAATATATTTTATCGATTCATTTATTGAGATTCCTCTCAAACTTTGACAATCGGTTAAAGCATAAGGACCAATTATCAATAGATTTTCAGGTAATACAATATTTTCTAAACCTTGATATCCTCTTAAAGCATTCCTTTCAATTTCATAAATCGAATTAGAACAAACTATTTTCTTTAATTCATCTTTATTTTTGCATTTAAATTCACTTGATATTTTCGTTATCGTGTGAGGTAGATATATTGTCGTTTCACTACCACGATATTCTTTAAGAATACCTTCTTCAATAACAAAATCTTTAAGTTGTTTTTTGGCGTTTGTTTCAATATTATTTTCTTGTTGATAGATTTTTAGTTCTTTTTCACTCCATTTGTTTTTTCTACCAATTATCTTTACACTAGCATTAGGTACAATTGCATTGTCGTAAAGAGTAATTAAATCCCAGTTTTCTTTATCACCACTAAAAAATATGGTTGGAACTTCTGATACCATCAACCCTCCTGTCGCAACACTTAGCAAAGTACTTGGTAAAAAAATTTTCTTTGCGGGGCACTGTAAAAATGCATTTTCACAAATACTTGTTACATTACAAGGTATCTCAATTTTTTTCAAGTTGGTAAATTGAAAACTACCTGTACAGATTGTACTTAACCATTTTGACAATTTTACACTTTCAAGTTTAGATTCGCAAAAAGCATAATTACCAATCCATTTGGTGTTAGAACCAATGATTACTTTTTTTAAAGTTTTATTGGCAAAAAAGGCGTAATCTCTAATGTAATATACTGAATTGGGAACTGTAAAACTAGTTTTTGTTAAACCGTTGGCATAGAATAATAAAACTGATTCGTCTTTTGAATACAAGCTTCCCTTTATAGCTTTATAATATTGGTTATCGTCCGATACGATGAATTCTATTATATTATTTGCATACATAAATGCTGTTGGATCAATATCAGTCAAAGAATTGGGAATATTTACGCTTTTTAAATTTGCGCAATTTACAAAGGCTTGTTTATCAATTTTTTTAATACCTTCGTTTAAAATAATTTTTTCAATATCAAAACAATTTTTAAATGCCTCAACACCTATTGATTTGATACTTTTAGGTAATTCTAAAACTTTATCAGTACCATAGTATTTTTTTATTTCATCATTTACTATTTCAAAGTCATTTATTGTCATAAATTCACCTTCTTTGCTTATTTAGTATATCATTTTATTATTTTTATTTCAAGGTAATTGAAAAGGTGGTTTTAAAACCACCTTTTAGTCTCAATTATTTTTTGATATCGTATTGAGGAGCATTTACATCTTCTTGAATTTCAACATCATCTTCACTAACAAGACCAGTACCAGCAGGGATTAGACCACCGATAATGATATTTTCTTTTAATCCATCTAAAGTGTCAATCTTACCACGGATTGCGGCTTCAGTTAATACTCTAGTTGTTTCTTGGAATGATGCGGCTGATAAGAATGAATCAGCTTTCAATGATGCTCTTGTGATACCAAGTAATACTGGTTTTACAACTGGAAGTCTACGACCAGCTTCATAGCATTCTTTAATTACTTTATATATTTCAGGTTTAGAAATGAATGTACCTGGTAATAAATCAGTATCACCTTCATCAATAACAACAACTTTTTGAAGCATTTGTTTTATGATGATTTCAACATGTTTATCAGAAATAGCAACACCTTGAGTTCGATATACTTTTTGAACTTCCTTTAGGATATATTTTTCTACTTTATCAACTGAGGCAACACGTAATAATTCTTTTGGATGGATTAATCCTTCAGATACTAGGTCACCAGCTTCAATATGATCACCAACTTTAACAATTGGTTTCTTACCAGCATCAGTTAAATAAGTTTTACTATTTCCTTCAATTGGACTTTCAACTGTTATTTCAGTACGATTATCTAATCTTGTATCAACTTTTGTAATTACACCTTTAACTTCAGAAATGATACCTTTACCTTTTGGTTCACGTGCTTCAAATAATTCTTGAATACGAGGAAGACCTTGAGTGATATCATCGCCACCAGCAACACCACCACTATGGAATGTACGCATTGTTAATTGGGTACCAGGTTCACCGATTGATTGAGCTGCAACGATACCAACAACTTCACCTTTTTCAACAATTCCAGTAGTTGATAGGTCAGAACCGTAACATTTTACACAAACACCAACTTTTGAGTCACATGTTAATAATGTTCTAACAGTTACTTCTTTTACTCCTGCATCAACAATTTTTTGAGCAATTGCTTCACTGATAAATTCGCCTTTATCAACTAAAACAGTCTTTTTACCATCAACTTTTGCAACAACAGGTTTTGCGGCAAAACGTCCAACGATACGATCTTTTAAGTTAACACAAACGTTTTTATCTGAATAACCATTAGGTGTCTTTTCTGGATCCTTATAATATAGAGTAGTTAATACCATACCTTTATCAGTACCACAATCAACTTTAGTAATTGTAATATCTTGTGATACGTCAACTAAACGTCTTGTTAAGTATCCTGATTCAGCTGTCTTTAAGGCTGTATCTGTTGAACCTTTACGAGCACCATGTGTTGAAATAAAGAATTCAGACATTGACATACCTTCAATAAAGCAAGCTTTTACTGGAATTTCCATTGATTCACCATTTGGCTTAGCCATCAATCCACGCATACCTGCAAGTTGTGTAAAGTTACTTGAACTACCACGGGCACCAGAATCGGCCATCATAAATATATGGTTTTTAGTTGCGTCAACTTTCATCTTTGCCTTAATTGCAGATTCGATATCATCTTTTGCTTTATTCCATACGTCAATAACCATTCTTGTTTTTTCAGCTCTAAGCATTGTACCACGACGATACATTTGATTGTATTTCTTAACTGTTTCTTCAGCTTTTGCGATGATATCACCTTTTTCATTAGCAATAACAACGTCGAAGGCTGAAACAGTAATACCAGCAATTGTAGAATATTTGAAACCTAAGTCTTTCATCTTATCTAGTGTTTTTGATGTTTCCGCAAGTTTAGATTGTCTAAATACTTCACTGATACTCATACTCAACATACTCTTCTTAAATGGTTCAACTAATGGAGCATTTTTAATTATTTCGCGATAGTTTTCACCACGTTTAACAAAGTAACGAAGTGGTGTGCCATTTGCAAGATTATCTTTTGTAGGCTCATTTACATATATGAATTTTTCTGGGAAGATTTGGTTAAAAATCATTTTACCATAAGTAGTTATTAAGTATTGATTTTTTAGTTCATTATTTAATTTTACTTTTTCTTCATAATTAGGATCATTTACATCTAAATGAACGAAAGGTTTGCTTATAGCATAACCTGGAATAACAAATCTTGTATGAAAGTCAATAGCGCCTTCTTCATAAGCATGAATAACTTCTTCTTCGCTAGAGAAAGCTTTACCTTCTCTACCAGGAACAAAGAAACGACCAACGCTTGGAGTAATACCAGCTTCAATATCATTCTTCAATGCTTCAATATCGCGATATTCTACTTCATCATTTACAATTATTTTGTTATTAAATTCTATTTCGCAAGTTAAATATGCATTGTATACTTCTTCCCAAGTTTTATATTCACGATCAATTTGTGAACGTTCAATAGAAAGATAATAGTTACCTAAAATCATATCTTGTGATGGAGTAACAATTGGTTTACCATCTTTAGGTGCTAAGATATTTTTAGATGCTAACATCAATAATCTTGCTTCAGCTTGAGCTTCTTCAGATAGTGGTACATGCACTGGCATTTGGTCACCATCAAAGTCAGCATTGAAGGCAGTAGTTACAAGTGGATGTAGTCTAATTGCTTTACCTTCAACTAATTTTGGTTCGAAAGCTTGAATTGAAAGTCTATGAAGAGTAGGAGCACGGTTTAATAAAATCGGGTGTTCTACTACAACATGTTCTAAGGCTTCCATAGCTTCTGGAGCACCACGTTCGATTAATTCCTTAGCACGTTTAACACCTGCTTTTTCTTTTGACGCAAGTGATATTGTAGTGCCATTATCAACCGTTATTGTATTAGCTTCATTTAATTCTTTTTGACGTAAGTAATTGATAATAAATGGTTTAAATAAAATTAATGCCATTTCACGAGGAATACCAGCTTGATACATCTTCAAATCTGGTCCAATTACAATTACTGAACGACCTGAATAGTCTACACGTTTACCTAATAGGTTTTGACGGAAACGTCCTTGTTTACCTCTTAAAATATCTGATAATGATTTAAGTGGACGATTTTTATCTAATGCAGCTTTATTCTTACGTTTTGAGTTATCAATTAAAGAATCTACTGCTTCTTGTAACATACGTTTTTCATTCTTGATAATAATCTCTGGAGAGAATGATTCAATTTGCTTTCTTAAACGTGTATTACGTGAGATAATTCTACGATATAAATCATTTAAGTCAGTTGTTGCAAATCTACCACCATCTAATTGTACCATTGGTCTTAAATCAGGTGGAATAACAGGAATAACATCCATTACCATCCATTCTGGTTTATTATTAGAATGATAGAATGCTTCTACTATTTCAAGTCTTTTAATAAGTTTTTCTCTTCTTTGTTTAGTAGCAACTTTTAATTCAGCGCGGATTTCTTCAATAGTCTCTTGTAAATCGATACTTTGTAATAAGAACTTAATAGCTTCGGCCCCTGTTTTTACTTTGTATTGGCCAAAGTATGTACGACTATATCTACTATGTTCTTGTTCAGTAATTACACGACCAGGGAATAAATCTTCAATTGAATCATCATTTACTTCTGTAATAATGTATGAAGTAAGTGCTGCAATTTCTAAAACATCTTTTGTTTTCATATCAAGTAAAATAGCAATTTTACTTGGAGTATTTCTTAAATACCAAATGTGAACTACTGGAGCCGCAAGAGCAATATAACCCATTCTCTCACGACGAACCTTACTTTCAGTTAGTTCAACACCACATTTTTCACAGACTTTGTGTTCACCTGTTACATTTTTACGTGATTTACCACATGCACATTGGTAATCTTTAGTAGGACCAAAAATTACTTCACAATATAAGCCATCTCTTTCAGGTTTTAAAGTACGATAGTTAATAGTTTCAGCTTTTTTAACTTCACCTTTTAACGTATATTCTACTGTTTGGCCTGATTCATTTACATAGGTTACTTTATCCTTATGAAGTGGATCATAAGTGAATTTTCTACCTTGTAAGACTGGGTTAGCCCATGAAATTATTTCCTCAGGTGAGGCAATTCCTATTTGTAAATATTTATACTTTCTCAAATAATTCACCCCTTAATTATAGGCCTCGTTTACTTGCTTGTGCTTGCGCAAACTCATCTACGAGACTCTTATTGGCAACATCAACACCTTCATTGTCAACAAGTTTAACACTTAAGCCTAAGCCTTGCAATTCTTTAATTAAAGCACGGAAGGCTTCTGGAATACCTGGTGTAGGTAATGGTTCACCATCAACGATGGCTTTATATACTTTGTTACGACCAATAATATCATCTGATTTTATTGTCATCATTTCTTGTAATGTATGTGCTGCTCCATATGCTTCTAGAGCCCAAACTTCCATTTCACCGAAACGTTGACCACCGTTTTGGGCCTTACCACCCATAGGTTGTTGTGTTACTAGTGTGTATGGTCCTTCACTTCTTGCATGAAGTTTATCATCAACCATGTGTGCAAGTTTGATCATATACATGACACCAACAGAAATCTTGTTATCAAAACGACGTCCTGTGCGACCATCGAACAAATATGTTTTACCATTTTCATCGATAATAGCACGTTTGTTAGCAGGATTTTCTCTAGCTAATTCTTCGTCTTTTTCACGAGCTTCATTCATTATATCTACGATATCTTGATGAGTTAAACCATCAAATACTGGAGTTGCAACATGAACGCCAAGTTTCTTTGCGGCCATACCAAGATGTATTTCTAATACTTGTCCAATGTTCATACGTGAAGGAACACCTTGTGGATTCAACATAATATCGATTGGAGTACCATCTGACATAAATGGCATATCTTCAATAGGTAAAATATTTGAAATAACACCTTTATTACCATGACGACCTGACATTTTGTCACCTTCAGTAATTTTACGTTTTTGTACGATATAAACTCTAACTACTTCATTTACTCCTGGTGGTAATTCGGCACCTGACTTACGATTGAAACGTTCGATACGGTGTACAATACCACTTCCACCATGTGGAACCTTTAATGAAGATACTCTGACATCTTTTGAGTTATCTGAGAATAATGCTTGAGATAATCTTTCTTCTGGAGTAGGTTCAGTTATACCTTTTGGAGATACTTTACCAACTAGTGTATCGCCTTCTTTTACTTCAGCGCCAAGACATACAATACCATTTTCATCTAAGTTAGCAATAGAATCTTTACTTTCACCATCTAGGTCACGAGTAATTTCTTCTTTACCAAGCTTTGTATCTCTAACTTCACAAGTATATTCTTCAATGTGAATTGAAGTATATACGTCATCTTGAACAAGTCTTTCACTCATAATTACGGCATCTTCAAAGTTGTAACCGTTCCAAGTCATAAAGGCAATTACAACGTTTCTACCTAAAGCAAGTTCACCTTGATCCATTGATGAACCATCAGCTAAAACGTCACCAGCTTTTACTTTTTCACCTGGTTCAACGATTGGTCTTTGGTTTACACAAGTTGAGTGATTAGATCTATCATATTTGTTTAATAGGTAAGTATGTTTTTCACCTTTCATATCGCGTACGATAATCTTATTACCATCAACATATTCTACAACACAATCAAAGTCTGCGCAGATTGCAACACCAGAGTCTTTTGCGGCCTTGTATTCAATACCAGTACCTACAAATGGTGCTTCAGGCTTTAATAGCGGAATTGCTTGACGTTGCATGTTGGCACCCATTAGCGCACGTGTTGTATCATCGTGTTCTAGGAATGGAATACATGCTGTAGAAATAGCAACGATTTGTTTTGGTGAAACGTCAATTAAATCCACATTCATACGATCAGTTTCAATAAATTCACCATATTGACGAGCAATTACTTTATCATCAAGGATAACTAATTGACCAGTCTTAGGATCTTTACCCATATTAACGTTTGCTTCCGCAATTATAAATTCTTCTTCTTTATCAGCAGTAAAATATTTTACTTCATCTGTGATAATTGCAAGACGATTTTCTTTATCTTTCTTAACAATTAAATATGGAGTTTCAATAAAACCAAATTCATTAGCTCTAGCATAAGATGCAAGTGAGTTAATCAAACCAATGTTTTGACCTTCTGGTGTTTCTACTGGACAAATTCTTCCATAATGTGATGAGTGTACGTCACGTACTTCGAAACCAGCACGATCACGAGAGATACCACCTTGACCTAAGGCAGAGAAACGTCTCTTATGAGTTAATTCTGATAATGGGTTAATTTGGTCCATAAATTGTGATAATTGGCTACTACCAAAGAATTCACGGAATGTTGCAGTTAAAGGACGAATGTTTACTAAATTTTGTGGAGTAACACTCTTAACTTCAGCTGATGTTGACATTCTATCACGAATGTTCTTTTCAACTTTCATCATACCCATACGGAATTGGTTTTGTAATAATTCACCGATTAAACGTAAACGACGATTACTCAAATGGTCGATATCATCAATTCTACCAACAACTTTACCAACACCAACATGTAAATTGATGTAATAACTAATTGTTGCAAAAATATCAGATAATACTACATGACATCTATCTTCACGTTGATCATTACCATGTAATCTTACTTTTAAGTCACCTTCATTTGTCTTTACTAATACATCTAATGTTTCCAAAACAACGCTATTGCCTTGTAACATTACTTCATATTCGTAAGTTTTACGGAAACTTTCACGATTTTCACTTAAAATATCAGCTGTACTCTTTCCAGTATTAGGGTTACGACGGTATGTAATTTCAGTACCAGCTGGTAAAATTACTTCACCTGTTTCAACATTTACTAAATCATTAGCTAAACGATGTCCTACAGCACGAGCAACAACATCAAGTTTCTTATTAAATTTGTAACGTCCAACCTTTGCAAGGTCATAACGACGAACTTCAAATAATCTGCTTGCAATATATTTTCTAGCTGTATCAGGAGAAGTTTTTTCACCTGGGCGTAAGTTATCATATAATTTTTTTATTGCATCATCTTCACGGAACGAATCATCTTTTTCAAATGTTTTACTAAACATATCTAAGATGTTTTGTGGACGTGGTGCAATATCATCGTTTTCACCAACAAATAGATTAATCATATCTAAGTTAGTTGGAACACCTAAAGCACGGATAAAAGTAGGGAGGCATACTTTTTTTGAACGGTCGATTTTTGCAAACCAAACATCTTTGTTGTTCTTTTCAAATTCAATCCAAATACCACGCGTTGGGATAATTTGACCCGCAAAGATAGATTTGCCTGATTTTTTATCAATTTCTTCTGAGAAGAAAACACCAGCAGAACGAACAATTTGTGTTACAACTACACGTTCAGAACCATTAATAATAAAGGTTCCCCATGGTGTCATAACAGGAATTTCCCCCATAAATATTTTATCGTCTTTGAATTCACCAGTTTCTTTATTTTCTAATTCAACATTAACACGTAATGCACGAGAGTAATTTACTTTGTGAATTTTTGCATCTCTAATTGAATATTTTGGTTCATCAAACTCATGTTCTTTAAAATGAAGTTCAAACTTTTCTCCATCGCCATGGTCTTTAATTGGTGAAAGTTCTTTAAATAAGGCACTTAAGCCATCTTTCATAAACCAATCAAATGACTTTGTTTGAATCTCAATTAAGTTAGGCAGTTCAACATTTGTTTGAACTCGCGCATAATTGCGTCGAACACGTGTTCTACCATATTGGACATTTTTATAACTCAAATTAGCCACCTCTTTTTAATTTTGTCTGAGTGATTTTTATACGAAATATGCCGTTCAAAAAGCATTATACCGCATTATATCATATCTTGATTATTGTATACCAAGTTGCTTTTTTTGTCAAGTAAAACAACACTTTTTTTATAAAAAAGCGTTTTTAACTTTCATAAAAAAGTAAATAGCGATAAATTTTGTACCAATTTATCGCTATTTTTGAGCTTTTATTATGCAATATTCATCAACAACGTTAACAACTTCTACAGCGCTATAGACTTCTTTCATTGCTTTTATCAAAGACTGAGCACCATGTTTTTTTTGAATAACGCACCATAGATTACCATTTTCATTTAAGTGTGAAGCACCACCGATAACTATGTCATTAACAATCTTTTTTCCTGCCCTTATAGGTGGATTAGTTATTATCATATCATAATTTTTGGTAATATTTTGATAAGAATCACTAGCGAATATTTCCGCATTTTCTATCGTATTAATGCTTTTATTTTGTCTTGCTAAATCCAGTGCACGTTCACTTATATCTACCATATCGACCTTAGTATTAGGATATAATTTTGCAATTGATAATCCAATTGTTCCATATCCGCAACCAACGTCAAGTATTGTTTTGGCATCATTTATTGTAGCATATTTTAATAAATTTCTACTTCCTAAATCAATTGATGTTTTAGAAAATACTCCATTATCAGTTAGAAAATCTAATTTTTTTCCCTTTATACTAAAGGTGATTTTTTGAATATTACTTGGTAAATTTGTATTATCTTCAAAATATTGATGAGGCATATTTGCTCCTTTCAAATAAAACAAAAGCCTGAGTAACTCAGGCTTTTTTATAAACAGTTTTTAACTATTTAATTTCTACTTCAGCGCCGACTTCAACGAATTTAGCTTTTAAAGCTTCAGCTTCTTCTGGAGTTACTTTTTCTTTAATTGGTTTAGGTGCATTGTCAACTAAATCTTTAGCTTCTTTTAATCCTAATCCAGTTACTTCACGAACTAGTTTGATAACATTTAATTTTGCAGAACCAGCACTAGTTAAAATTACATTAACTTCTGATGGAGCTTCTTCAGCTGCAGCTGCAGCACCACCAACAACTGCAACTGGAGCAGCAGCTGTAACACCGAATTCTTCTTCGATTGCTTTTACTAATTCATTTAATTCAAGTACGCTCATTTCCTTTAAAGCGCTGATAAATTCTTCTTTATTAAGTTTAGACATTTCGTTTGTTCCTCCTAATTAATTTTCTTTTTCTGATACTGCCTTAATAGCACATGCAAGATTGCGGATAGGTGCTTGTAAAACACTTAGTAGCATAGATAACATACCTTCTTTGTTTGGTAATGTTGATAATGCTTTTAAATCCTTTTCGCTTGTTACTTTGCCATCTACGATACCAGCTTTTACAGTAAGTTTGTCATGATCTTTTGCAAATGCATAAACAACTTTTGCTGCAGAAACTTCGTCATGTGCAGTAACGATTGCGCTTGGACCTACTAAATGAGTGTCGATACCTTCGTATCCACCTTCTTCAGTTGCACGGCGTAAGATGTTGTTTTTAACAACTTTCATTTCACAGTTTTCAGCATGTAGCTTAACACGAAGTTCAGTAACTTCAGCTACAGTCAATCCTAGGTAATCAACGAATAATGTTGATCCAGCTTTTGAGATCTTTTCTCTAATTACTTGGACCTCTTCATGTTTTTTAGCGATTGTCGCTTCATTCATTGTTTTCACCTCCTGAAAAATTTTTTCTTTCAATTGAAAGAAAGATTTGTTCCTCGGTAGGAATATTAAGCTTTTGAGCTGTCTTATCTCATTAGCACCTACTGTCTACGGCAGAGACTTTTTATACTACTTTTTACTTATGAATTTTTATATTAAGCTATTTCGTCTGGACTAACTTTTATGCCAGGTCCCATAGTTGAAGTAACTGTTAAATTTTGAATATAAACACCTTTAACAGTTTGTGGTTTAATTCTCATAATTTGGCGATAAATTGCAGCAATATTTTCTGCTAATTTTTCGTTACTAAATGAAATTTTACCAACTGGAACTTGAACGTTACCAACTTTGTCAGTACGATATTCAACTTTACCAGCTTTGAATTCTTTTACTGTTTGTTCAATATTCATTGTTACAGTACCAGTTTTAGGGTTTGGCATTAATCCTTTAGGACCTAAAACACGTCCTAATTTACCAAGTTCACCCATCATATCTGGAGTTGCAATAATTGTATCAAATTCGAACCAACCTTCTTTAATCTTTTCAAGATATTCAGTATCACCTGCATAGTCAGCACCAGCTGCTAAAGCTTCTTGAGCTTTTGCGCTTTTTGCAATAACTAATACACGTACAGTTTTACCAGTACCATTAGGTAATGAAACTGCACCACGTAAATTTTGTTCTGCTTTACGAGGGTCAATGTTCAATTTGAAAGCAACTTCTACTGTAGCATCAAATTTTGCAGTATTTGTCTTTTTAACTAATTCAACTGCTTCAGCAAGATTATATCTTTTTGAGCGATCAACTAGTTTTAAAGCTTCTTGATATTTTTTACCTCTTTTTGCCATTTGTTATTTACCTCCTAAATGTGGTCTAACGGAATTTCCTCCCACAAGACCTTATAATTAATAAAGTCGATTTAAAGAGAATATAGAAAACTATTTTTCTACAACGATTCCCATGTTTCTAGCAGTACCTTCAACAATGTTAGCTGCTGCTTCGACTGTGTATGCGTTTAAATCAGGCATCTTCATTTGTGCAATTTCTAATAATTTTGCACGACTGATAGTTGCAACTTTGTTTTTCTTCGCATTATCGGAACCTTTAGAAACTCCTGCTGCCTTCTTTAATAAGTCAGATGCTGGTGGAGTTTTTGTAATAAAAGTGAAAGTACGGTCTTCATAAACAGAAATTTCAACTGGTATTACGTATCCAGCCATGCTTGCAGTTTTATCATTGAATTGGCTACAGAATTGTTGAATGTTAACACCTGCTTGTCCTAGTGCTGGTCCAACTGGTGGAGCTGGATTAGCCTTTGCAGCAGGGATTTGAAGTTTAACAACTTTTTTTACTTGTTTAACTTTAGCCACGAGACACACCTCCTTATTTTGTCCGTGAATGTGGTTTATGAACACTATGATGTTCTCCCACACCTTTTTAAATTCATAGTATAAAGCGTCATTGCACGCAATATTTATTATACTCATTTTTTGCAAAATTGCAAATAATATGTATTTAAATATTAAAAAAGATAGGTTTTACCCTATCTTATCAACTACTAAAAGTTTTTCTTCATATCTGCAAAGCTTTGTACAATTTTGAAACCAGCAAATAAATAAATATATCTAGCAGGATTGTCAATTCCAGTAAAGAAAGTCATGTAAGTTGAACCATGATCTTTTAAGTACTTACATAAATGGCAGAATAATCCTTTACCAAGACCTCCACCTCTTTCATTTGGATCAACACAAATGCCATCTAAATGACCGCGTCCTGTTGCTTCAGTATACATTGCGCCAGTCCAACCAACAACCTTATTATTATGGGCCGCAACCAAGAATGGTCTTGGTTCATCACGTTTCAAGTTATATTGGATAGAATGTGCAAACCCTGGGTTATTGATTACTTCGCAGAATTCATCAATACCATAATGTTTTTTAGGATCGTATATTTCTACAAATAATCCGCGTTTAGCATTTTCCTCTTCTTGCTTAACGACTTTTTCTGGTAATTCATATTCAGAAAGAGGTAAATGGAACCCTTCGTGAATGCTATTTACAAAGTATCCATGATGGTATAAGAATAAATAGAAATCAGAATTCATTCTCGCAGCAGGCATTCCTGGGTGTTCATGCTTTTCTGTATGTGGTATATACCATGGCCAGCAAATTCCACTCAAGAACACAAAACGAGCAGAATTTCTTCCGTTATCCTTAAAATATTTTTCTAACATATCATATAATTTACTACCAATTCCTTGGCGACGGTATTCTTTGCGAACAATAAATGTGTGAATATATCCTGAAGCATTAGGATTTTCTTTATCAGTATCTTTTACGCTTCCGCTTGCAAAACCAACTAATTTGTTGCCTTCAAGAGCTAAGAATGTTCCTTCCTTTTTAAAATTAGGATTTTTAAATAATTTATCTGAAAACTCTTCTTTTGTTAATTTCTTGAAGAAAACTTCTTCTTTTGTTAATTCATTAAAAACATCATACATTTGGTCTTGGTATTTTTCTTCATATGGTAAATATTTTATCATTGTTAATTCCTCCTGTTTTTACTACTTCATTATACCTTATTTTTATTTTTAAAACAAATACTTTGTATTATTTTATCGGGTTATTTGGATCATCTGTAAGATACCAAGTTGAATTTTGAACAGGTATTAACGCTTTAACCGAAGTTATTGTAATATTGTTATTTTTTGATATAACTTCAATATTTCCAGATATAAACGTTGCATAGACGTTTTGAGTATATTCAATAAGTCTAGATATAATTGTTTTCTTAGGGAGGTTATATTTATTTTCTTCACTTGAACATATAACAACATATTCTGGCCTAATTTGATCTAATAGGTTTTTAGTATTTGAAGTAGGTGAACCATGATGATTAGCCTTAAATACATCAACCTTTCCAATGTTTAGTTTCGTTAAATAGCTTTCTTCTTTTTTCTCAGAATCGCCACATAGTAATATTTTCTTTTCGTCATGTGTCAAAAGACAACTAACTGAGCGATCATTATCATCATCTATATCTGCTATGCCATATGTTTTATAATCTAAGAAATCTAAAAACATATCTTCGCCTAAATAAAAATGAGCAGCTGCCTCAAGATTTTCTTCATTGAATATTTCTTTTATGCTAAGGTAGGTAGCACCTTCTTGAACTCTTGCATTTCTTAGTTCAACATAATCTTTGTAAACCTTGCTATCTGCCTCATAACCAAAATCAACAATATATTGATATTCAATACCTGGTGCTTCTAATGCGCCATACATATCTTTACCTGAAAGGCCAACCATTCCGCCTAAATGGTCACTATCTGCATGGGTTGTTATAATCATTTCTAGTTTTTTATCTTCAACATGTTCTAACAAAAAAGGAACAACAGTGCACGAACCACTAGCTTTTTCACCTGCATCTATTAAAATATCAATATCGCCATATTCAATAAAAATAGAATCGCCAATTTGTTGATTATTTGAATTACCATATAAATCTAAGAATGTTACTTTTAATTCTGGTGAAGTAGTTCCTTCTTTTCCTAAATATATAGTGCCATCTTTAACGTTATTTTTTATTTCATCTTGAGGATTATCAATATTAGGTTTATCGACATAAACATTAAAATAATACCAAACGCCAAAAGCGATAATTGCTATTACAAGAATTATAATAAGCCATGTAGGCAACTTTTTAATTGTTTTAACTCGTTCTTTTTGTATAGTTTTTTTATTTTTACTACCTTTTGGTCTTCCCATTTTTTTGCCTCCTTTTTTGTATAATAAAAGTAGGTATAACTACCTACTTAATTTTTAATTGGTTCGACTTCATCAAATCTCAATTCATTAGGTGTTTGACGTCCAAACATATCTATAAGTACAGTTACCATTTGGTTATCCATATCAATGCTTTCAACTGTAGCTTCTTGTCCTAAGAAAGTTTCAGATAAAACTTTAACTTTATCGCCAACTTTAAATTTTGCTTCAACGTTTACAGCAACACCACTTTTTTTAAGAATTGGTATCATCTCGTGCATTGGAACAGGAACTGGTTTTGCACGTCCACCGCTTGATCCTAAGAAACCTGTTACCATCGGAGTATTACGAACTACAAACCAAGATTCATCTGTTACTATCATATCAACGAAAATATATCCTGGATAAGGGTTAGTAATTACTTCCTTTTTTTCACCATTTGTTTTTAGCTCATAATGAATTTCTTCAGGAATTAAAACATTAAATATGTAATCTTCCATATTCATTGAAACGATACGGCGTTCAAGATTACGCTTTGCGGCATATTCCATACCGGCATAAGATTGAATTACATACCATGCTCTCTCATTATCGTAATCATCATTATTATACATTATAAGCACCTATTTTAAATTAGAAATAAGTTGATCTATCCAGCCTATAACAAGTTGAATTAGTGTGTTGCATAATACAAAGAATAATGCGATAACTACTGAAAAGCAAACTACTTTAACAACATTCCAGAAAAATTCTTTTTTCTTTAATCCTGTGATATTTTTAATTTCATCGAAAGATGGACGATAAAAACCAATCGCTACAAGAATTACAGAAACTGCACCCAAACCAACTAGTACCCAAGCAAATACTGTTTTACCAACTTGTGTTCCAATTAGCCATGCACCTTCATTAATTGTTAAGAAATTAGTTAATAAAATTGCACCTAATTCAATTGCAAAAATGCCTAAGAATAATAATAGATAATTTTCAAATTTATGTTCAGTTAAAATGAATTCCGCAACGCGGTTTCTTTTTTCTCCTGCTTTTTCAACTTTTGCTTCTTCAGCCTTTTTAACTTCTTCAGCCATGTAGAACCCTCCTATTTTGTTTCCTTATGAATTGTATGTTTATTACAACGTTTACAATACTTTTTAACAACAACTCTATCAGTCGTGTTAAGCTTATTTTTTTCTGTTATATAATTGCGAGATAAACATTCTTCGCAAACGAGTATTACTTTTTCTCTCATATAATACCACCTTGACTTACTTATTATACTAAAAAATCACCTTATTGTCAATCATTTGGTTAATTTTTATCATCGTTTCTTACTTTTTTTGATTTTCTTTTTATACGATCAGTAGCCTCATATACCTTTTTAATCGGTAATTTTAACTCTAATGCAATTTGTTTTGAAGTTTTCCCCTCTATAAACTTTAGCTTAAATATTTCTTTTTCAATATTTGATAGATAAAGTGGTTCTTCAAAGACAAATTCTTCTTTAATATAATTATCAACAACATAATCATTTAAGTTATCAACGAGAACAATTTTAGAATCTCTCGTTCTTTTTCTTAATAAGTCTATAAATTTACGATTTAGTAATAAAGTGAAATAACTATAAAATGAAGATGATTTTTTAGAATCAAAAGTTTTAACAGCTTTATTTAAAGTTATTAACCCTTCTTCAAGATAATCACTTCTTTTGTCATAAGGTATTTTCATTTCTTTTATTTTAGTTTTTATTAAGATAAGATACTTTTCTTGCAGTATTTCCAATGCTTCTTCACTTTTTTCTTCAATCAAATATAATAGTTCATTATCATTATATGTTAATACTAGGTTTTTCACTATGTCCCCCCTTTTTTTAGTGTTTACCTATTTCTAATTATTTCATAAAAAATTATGCTTGCACTAACTGATGCATTAAGCGAATTAACATGTCCAAACATAGGAATGTGTACAAAAAAGTCACAATTATCTCTAACAAGCCTTGAAATGCCCTTTCCTTCTGATCCTATTACCACGGCAATTTTTCCGCTGTAATCTTGTGCTTTATAGTCAATTGAGCCTTCCATATCAAGACCTATTATCCAATATCCATTGGCTTTCAACGTTTCTATTGTGCTTGCAAGATTGGTAACTTGTGCAACATCAATATGTTCAATAGCACCAGTAGATACTTTTGCTACAGTTGCATTAAGACTTACACTACGATTTTTAGGAATAATTATTCCATCCATTTGTGTTGCGTCGGCAGTTCGTAGTACCGCCCCTAAATTATGTGGATCTTCTAAACCATCAAGAATCACAAAAGCAACATGCTGTTTGTTTTGATTTTTTTCAATTAGTTTTTCTAATTGGACATACTGATAATCATTAACAGTTGCCACTATACCTTGATGATTTTTTGGAAACATTTGATTCATCTTATTAAGCGGTAATTCTTGTATTTCAATGTTTTTATTTTTAATTAGTTTTTTTACTAGCGGTATCATTTCATGATTACTAGTAGAGATAATAATTTTACTAACATCATCTCTTGTTTTTAATGCCTCTATAACTGTATTTTTACCGTATATGTTCATTTTTTTCTTCCTCAACTATAGCAAACATTTTAGAAACTAAATAATTCAGACGTTCCATATTCTTTGTTAAATATAAATACCCAATCACAGCTTCCAATCCTGTCGATGTGGCATAGGCCTTTTTGTCAACATTTTTTCGATATCCGTGAGGCGCATTATTTCTTCCCCTCAAAAATATTTGGTTTTCTTCTTCATTTAATTCAGTTGCTAATTTATTATAAATAATTTGATGTGCATTTGCACTAACATATCCTATACTAATTTTACGAAGTTCCTTATTTTTGGTAATACCTAAACTCAAAAGATATTCACGAACTCTTAGTTCATAATAAGCATCCCCAATATAAGCTAAATTCGAACCATTCATTAAATTAGGATTCATTATAGGACAATACCTCTATTTACTATTTCTTGTCTTAAAGTATCAGCAGTGCCAAAATCTTTGTTTTTACGAGCAAGATTCCACTTGTTAACTAATTCTTTTTCTTCTTCAGTAAGAGGTTTAACATCTACTTTTAAGCCCAAAACATATAGCATTGCATCAAATGTTGCTAAGTCTTTTTGTAATAACAAGACATCTTCACTAGCGTTACGTAAATCTTTATTTATATTTTTTATGTGACTATATAATGCTGTTACCGCATTAGCAGTGTTAAAATCGTAAGCCATTTCATTTAAGAAGTCATCCATAATTGGTAAAACTTCTTGTTTATTTAACGCTCCTTTTAAATCTAGGTTTCGATATAGACTAATGTAAGCTTTCTCAATCTTATTCCATTCATTAACCATCTTATTCATCATTTCTTCTGAATAATTAATTGTTTGACGATAATGATTATTAAGAACAAATAAACGATATGCTTGAGGTGGATACATATTAACAATATCTTTTAGCCATACAACATTGCCAAGAGATTTACTCATTTTTTCTCCACTCAAATCAATTCTAGCATTATGAATCCAATAATTAGCAATTGCATTGTTATATAAAGCCATTGATTGAGCAATTTCATTTTCATGATGAGGGAACTTTAAATCATTACCACCACCATGAATATCAATCATACCACCAAAAATGTCTTTTATCATTACAACGCATTCAGTATGCCAACCAGGTCTACCTAAGCCAAATGGACTATCCCATTTTTTTCCATCATCATTTGTCTTTTTCCATAGTGTGAAATCAGCAGGATCTTTCTTATTATTATTAATATCAATTCTAGAACCACTTTCTAGTTCATCTAATCTTTGATTACTTAAAATACCATAGTTAGGAATGCTACGAACACTAAAATAAACATCATCACCAGTTTGATATGCATGATTAGTTTTTACTAATTGGTCAATAAATTCAATAATATTAGGGATATTTTGAGTAACTCTAGGATGAATAACATCATTTTCACAGCCAAGTTTTTCATAGTCATCTAGACAAGCTTTGATATATTTTTCACTAATGACCTCTTCAGTTGTGTTTTCTTCTTTTGCTTTTTTGATGATTTTATCATCAATATCAGTAAAATTAGAAACCATTTTTACATTATAGCCAACATATTCAAAGAATCTTTTAACTGTGTCAAAAAATATTACAGGTCTAGCATTTCCTATATGCATATAGTTATAAACCGTAGGTCCACAAACATACATAGAAACTTCATTTTCTTTTATTGGTTTAAAAACTTCTATTTTATTTGACAATGAATTATATAATTTAATGTTATTTTTATCAAACATCTAAATCACCCTTTCGTTTCAATGTTTAGTTTTGCTTTTTGTTGAATAATTCAGTTAATAATATTACTAATCCTCCAACTGAAATAGCTAGGAAGATAAAGCATAATATGCCACATGTCGTATGATTTTTAGCCCCACTTATTAAGGCAGTTGTATATGCCAAATATGAGATTGAATTACCAATTGCAAACAATCCACTAGTTATTGCTCCAATGATTAATAAACTAAGTCCAATTATTAGTCTTTTATTTTTATTCATATTTTTCTCCTTTTTCATTTAAAAAATAAGACCACAAACACTTATTTGTGGTCTTAATAAACATAAGCTAAGCGTCTTAAGATAAGTACGACTAACGTTTTGAGAATTGTGGTGCACGACGAGCTTTACGAAGACCGTATTTCTTACGTTCGATAGCACGTGGGTCACGTGTAAGCATACCAGCTTTTTTAAGTGCTGAACGATATTCAGGATTAACTAATAGTAATGCACGGCTAATTCCTAAACGAATTGCACCAGCTTGTCCACTAATACCACCACCGTTTACATTTACATAAATATCATATTGAGTTCCAGTTTCAGTGATATTTAATGGTTGTAAAACGTCTAAACGAATTGCTGCAGAAGGAATATATTCTACGAAATTACGATCATTAACAATAAATTTTCCATTACCAGGTACTAAACGTACTCTAGCTACAGAACTTTTACGACGACCAGTTGCTTGATAAACTGCTTTTTCCATACTTTATTTTCCTCCTATTTAATTTCCAATGGGAATGCTTCAGGTTTTTGAGCACCTTGTTCATGTTCTGGACCAACATAAACATATAAACGGCGATACATGTTATCACCTTGAGGGCCTTTTGGAAGCATACCTCTTATGGCTTTTTCAACAATTTTTTGTGGTTGTTTTTCCATCATTTCATTAGCAGTACGTACTTTTAAACCACCTGCATATTGAGAGTGGCGATAGTATTTCTTGCCTTCCATTTTGTTTCCAGTTAATGCTACTTTTTCTGCATTAACGATTACTACATAATCACCGCCATCGATATGTGGTGTATATGTAGGTTTGTGCTTACCTTTCAAAACAGTTGCTACTGCTACAGCCATACGTCCTAAAACTAAATCTGTTGCATCAATAACATACCATTTACGATTTTCTCTTGCGCTTTCTACTGTATCCATATAAGTTGTACGCATTTTAATTTTCCTCCTAATTGTGTTTTTATTTGAAGGGCTTAAGTTTGTGGGTTTAAAGTCTCTCGACTTAATGTATCGGATATATTATACACGAAAAGGTATTTTTTGTCAAACAATAAGGCCCTTTTTTAGATTACTGTTCTTTGTACATAATTACCGCGAATTGTTTTAACCTTAGTAATTACCACGAATGCTTTTGGATCAATACGATTAATAATATTTATATACTCAGGAATCTCAAAATTCATCGCATATACTTCTATTACTTTTTTATTTCTATTACTGAAGCCACCAACTGCATCATATATTGTCATACTATGATAGAAAGTTTTCAATAGTTCTTCTTTTATTTCAAGGGCTTTTTCAGTAATTATTTCGATTCTTAATGTTTGGTAAGTTTGATATAAGGCTTGAAGTACTTTCATATAAATTATTAAGCGGACAATTGTATATAAAACACTTTCTATACTTATTAAACTAGATGAGATAATTATTACAAAATCCATTGCAAATTGAAATTTTGTAAATGGTTTTCTTTTCTTCATTACCAAATAGTTTGAAATTATATCAAGACCACCAGTTGATCCACCGCCCATTAAACAAAGTGCAGAACCAACTCCAGTTACTAACCCACCAATAATTGCAAGCATAAGTCTTACACCGGCAGTTATTTCTTGTTTGAATTCTAACTGTAGTGCTGTTGTTTCAGTATTTTTAATAATGTTAAATGTATTATCTGTAAAAATATCAATAAGTCCTTTTGATACAGTTCCATCAGTACTACTTGTTGAATGTAAGAAATAAATAAATGGACTAACTGTAAAGTGTGTCAAAATCGTTATTAATAATGTTTGTAAAACAATTGATATTACTGTTAACACCGCAAAATGTTTACTAACTCCACGCCATCCAACAACAAGTAATGGAACATTTAGTAGTCCGATTAAAAGACCTAAGTATTCTTCTACCGCAACGCTACCGCCAAATTTTTTTATTAATCCGACAATTAATTGCGAAATACCTGTTACTCCGCCAGACACAAATCCACCAAGTTGTAAAAGCCACACTACACCTAAAGCATAAACGATACTACCAACTGAAACAGATATTACAGCCTTTCTCATTTGGCGATCAATTTTTTTCTTTTTCTGGACATTGTCATAAGCAATTTCATCTTCTGTCATTATTCTACCTCTTTTATAACTATTATTATATTTAATTACAACATTTATGTATTATTGGTATTATTTCTATCGAACTATTGAACCACTTGGTAAACCGTTCACTTCTATTAATTCTAATTTATCATCATTAGAAGCACAAAGCACCATACCATTAGATTCAACACCTCTAATTTTAGCAGGTTTTAAATTTGTAACAACTATTACTTTTTTGCCTATTATGTCTTCTGGCTTATAATATTTCGCAATACCAGAAACTATTTGACGTGTTTCATTGCCGATTTCTATTTGTGATACTAGTAATTTTTCCGCATCAGGATGTTTCTTTGAACTAATAATTTTGCCCACTTTAAGTGTTACTTTGGCAAAATCATCAATACTTATCTCAGGAATTTTTCCCTCTTCCTTTACTTCTTTTACACTCTCTTTTTTAGTTTGTTCTGCTTTATTTTTAAAATATTCTAATTCTTTTTCAACATCTAAACGTTGGAATAATGCTGGTATTTTACTTACTTTTCCTGTTACAGTTCCAACATTATAATTTAGATTTGATAAATTAAAGCCATCATTTGCAAGTCCAATTGCTTCTAATATTTTAGGTGCAGTTTCAACAAGATATGGAGAAACAAGATGAGCAATTACTCTAAGCGATTCTATTAAATTAGCCATTGTAGCTTCAAGTTCGGATTTCTTGTTTTCATCTTTAGCAAGTACCCAAGGTGCAGTTTCATCAATATATTTGTTAACTCTTCTTACTAAAGACCATGTTTCATTAATAGCATCTTGTAACTCAAATTTTTCAAAGTTTTCTTTAGTCTTTGCGATAGCATTTGTTGCAACATTTTTCAAGTCATCATCAAATAAGGTTTTTGAAGTTAACATATGAGGAACATTACCTTCAAAATATTTTTCTACCATTGAAACTGTTCTACTAACAAGATTACCTAAATCATTGGCAAGTTCATTATTGTATCTTTCAATAAAACGTTCATAACTGAATAAACCATCATTACCTAATGGTAATTCTTTTGCTAAATAATATCTAACACTATCTACACCATATTTATTAATTAAATCCATTGGATATACAGCATTACCCCTAGATTTTGACATCTTACCTTCTTTTGTAAGAATCCAACCATGAACATATAATTTAAACTTGATTGGAATGTTAAGTGCCATCAACATTATTGGCCAATATATTGCGTGGAATCTTAAAATGTCTTTACCTACAACATGTAAAACGCGATCATTATTTAGCCAGAATTCTTCATAATTATGATTATCTTTTTGATCATATCCTAATGCAGTTAAATAGTTAAATAAGGCATCAATCCAAACATAAATTACATGTTTAGGATTTGAATCAACCTTAATTCCCCAATTAAAAGATGTTCTACTAACACACAGATCTTCTAGTCCTGATTCAATAAATGAAATTACTTCATTTCTTCTTGTTACAGGATTGATGAAATCAGGATTATTTTTTATAAATTCAAGTAATGGCTTTTCATATTTCTTTAATCGTAAAAAATAACTTTCTTCAGATATTATTTTAGTTGGCTTGCCACAGTCAGGACAAGTACCACCCTCACCTAGTTGTTTTTCAGTAAAGAATGTTTCACATGAAACACAATAGTTACCACTATAAGATCCTAAATATATATCATCATTTTTTAACATTCTTTCAAATATATCGCTTACTACTTTTTCGTGATTTTTGTCAGTAGTTCTAACAAAATAGTCATAATCAATATGCATTGTTTTCCAAAGTGCTTTAGTTTCTTCCGCAACATTATCAACAAATTTTTGAGGTTCAATATTAGCTTTTTTAGCGGCCTCTTCAATTTTTTGACCATGTTCATCCATACCAGTTAAAAAGAAAGTTTTTCTTCCCATTTGTCGATTATATCTAGCGTATGTATCACATGCTACAGTAGTGTAGCTATTCCCTATTTGTATTTTTCCACTAGCATAATAAATTGGTGTACTAACATAACATTTTTCACACATATTTTTAATACCTCCAAGTAAGCCTATTGTTTAGATATTATATCATATCTATATTTTTTTTGAAAGAAAAAAGGCTTTATTAATGCTTTTATTTTGTTTTTGTTTTCTTTTTATTATACATGATTATTTTAATTACAATAATTATCGCAACAAAAACAATTAAAGCAACAACCATAATAACAACTTCAAGGTAATTATTTAAATAACATCGTGGATCATTGCCACAACCAATTAAATTATCTTCTATTATTTCAAAGGTTATCTCTGCTTGACTTACATTATTGCTGGTATCTTTGGCAATTATTTTAAACTTATGAAGACCTTTTTCTAAATTGACCAATTGAGACTCTTCATAAACTAAATCATCTAACCATACTTCAAATTCAACATTGTCAAAATTATCACTTATATGATAATTTATTTTTTCTATATTAGTGTATTTTTGACTTTCATTAATATTTTCTACTTCTATAATAGGTTGGGTAGTATCTATTAGCTTTATACTTTGATAATAATAACCACTAGTATTACCAGCTAAGTCATTTGCTTGATATCTTATTTTTCCTAAGTAACCTCTTTGTACCATATTATTAAAAGTATCATAGTCAACTTCTTCTTCACATATATAATAGTTTTTATTTAAATTGCACTGATAAATAAAATTATCTACTACTTTTAAACTTTTTTCAATAACTGAATAGTTGTAATCAGTATCTAATATTTCTAGATCAACAACTTCAATATTTGGTGCTATGGTATCTACTGGAATAATTAGGCAATTAAACCTTTCAGTACTATTCCCACTTTCATCAATTGCCATATATTCAAATTTAATTTTTTCACCCTTTGATAATCGCTTTTTTAAACTACTTTCATCATTTAATTCTGTATCAAAAAATTTTAAAATTACTCTTGGATTATTATCATATTGATCAGTAATTTGAAAATACTTTTCTAAATCTATTGTTTCTATATCAATATCATTTATTCTTATTTCATCTAATTTTGTTATTTTAGGTGGTTTAGTATCTTTTACTCTTATCAAAATATTAGGGGTTATTGCAACATTTCCACTGGTATCTTCACACTTTACTATAAGATATCCTTGATAGTGATTGCTCAAATAATTAGTAAATAATTCTAAGTTATTAATTTCTACTCCCTCGTAACTAAAATATTGAAATTGAATTTTTAAATATTCATCATAATTATCATTACATTCTATATAATGTAATAAGTCTATTTCTAATAGTTCATCATCATTTATTTCTATTATGTTAGGATATGTTATGGTGGGTTTGGTTGTGTCAACTACTTCCACTGGTTTAGAAAGAATAATATAATCCGCTGTTAATTTGTCATATACACCTACATGTATAGTTTTTAGGCCTATCAAATCCGTATTTATTTGTTTTTCTAATAGAAATTCATATTGATTACTTTCTCTATTAGCAATCACAATATCTTCTTTAAAATTTGGGACATCGCTAAATACTTCTACTATGTATTTTTCTTTATCCCAAGTTATTTGTATTTTTTGATTATAAGATATTTTATAATTAATTATTTTATCATTTGTATTAAACAAATATACACTAAGCCCCATTTCTTCATAATTGTCAAGAGTAAAGTATTCTTTTATGTCATTAATAGGACGCTTGGTTTTAAGTCTGAAATGACAAACATTATTTTTATAATTCGAATAATATCCACTATCTATTACACTATCTTTAATTAATCTTAGTCTTAAATAACTATTATCAATATAATCATTAATTATATCAGTCTTAAATATGCTGGCACTATCAAAATAAAAAGGTTTATTATCTTCTAATATTGGCTCAAAATATTCATTCTTTATTTTTATTTGTAGTTTGATTTCATTTAAATCAATAAATTGATCTAAATTAATGGTAATATCTACTATTTCATCATTTTTGAATGACAATTTGTTAAATACGACATATAAGTTCGCCAAAGAATTCGCTTTTATTTTCAAGCTAGATAGCATAATAGTCATTAATAAAATTGATATTATAAAATATATTTTCTTTTTCATTTTGATATCCTCCAAATGTTATTTTATTATACCAGTTTCAATATTACTTTTTTGGCATATTATGGTGGATATCATCAAAAGAAAAAAATGTAGGTACTGATTATACAAGTACCTACATATTTAATTTATACGTTTTATGAAACGCGTTTTGTCATTTCTTTATAGCCTTTAAACATTTGTTTTTTCATTGTTAGAGCTTCTTCAATTGGTGTAGCAACAACTTCATTTTTGAAGATACCCATACATACACCGCCATTGCCTTTTATTAATTCATCAACAGCAGCTATACCAAGTCTTGTTGCAAGCACACGGTCAAAAGGAGAAGGACTTCCACCTCTTTGAATGTGACCAAGAATAGTTGCACGTGCATCAAAACCAGTATATTCTTTTATTTTTTTAGCAAGTTCCATAACATCAGTAATATGTTCAGTAATTACAATTAAAACATGACGGCTCTTATGACCTTGACATCTTTTTACAGTATCAATTACTTCATTTAAGTCAAATCCAGTTTCAGATGTAATAACCAAATCAGCACCAGTCGCAAGCGCTGCAGCATAAGCGATGTCACCACAATAACGGCCCATTACTTCAACGATTGAACAACGTTGATGAGAGTTTGATGTATCTCTTAATTTATCAATTGCATCTACTGCTGTGTTAACTGCAGTATCAAAACCAATTGTAAATTCAGTTGAAGCGATATCATTGTCGATTGTTCCAGGCACACCTACACAATTAATTCCCATTTGAGTTAATTTTAGCGCACCACGATAAGTTCCATCACCACCAATAGTGATTACAGCCTCAATACCACGGTTATGTAATTGTTCTACAGCAATTTGGGCAACTTCATCTTTGCTAAATTCAGGAAGACGTGCAGAACCTAAAACAGTACCACCACGATTAATAATATTTGTTACAGCATTACGATCCATTTCGTATACGCGTCCTTCTACTAAGCCACGGTAGCCATCTTCGATTCCATATACACTTAGGCCACTATCAATTCCAGCTCTTACAATAGAACGTATTGTTGCATTCATACCAGGTGCATCACCACCAGAAGTCAACACAGCTATTTTGTGAATTGATTTAACTGTTTCTTTTTCCATATTATTACCTCCATACTCAAGATGTATTTCTAAAAAACATTCCGTCTTATTATACTACAATTTTTTATAGTTAGACAAATATTTGCAATTTATTTTACTTGTTTTAAATGCCAAATATTATCACAATATTCTTTTATACTACGGTCGGCAGCAAATCTACCAGCTTGACTAATATTAACTAGGGACATTTGATTGAATGATTTAGTATCTTTATACTTTTCATCCATTATATGATAAACATCAAGATAGTTTTCAAAATCAGCTAAGCACATATATCGGTCAGCTATGCCATTTGTTGTAAGTAAATAGTTAGCTATATTTTCAAAGCTCTTTCCAGCAAAACCTCTTTTAAGCGTAGCTATAATTGAACGTAATTCTTTACTATTGTTGTAATAGTAAGTTGAGTTGTATCCTTGTTTCCACAATTCATCAACTTCCTTTGCGCTCATACCAAAGATAAAGATATTATCTTCGCCAACGGCATCACATATTTCAACGTTAGCACCATCCATAGTACCAAAAGTTATGGCGCCATTTATCATAAACTTCATATTACCAGTACCACTAGCTTCATAACCAGCTAAAGAAATTTGTTCACTAATTTCTGATGCGGGCATCAAGTATTCCGCAAGTGTTACACAATAATCTTCCATAAATACTACATTTAATTTTTCTTTCATTTTAGGATTAGCATTAATATCCATTGAAATGTAGTTAATTAATTCAATAATCTCTTTTGCAAGATAGTAACCAGGAGCAGCTTTGGCACCAAAAATAAAGGTTTGTGGAGTAATATCTAAATCTGGATTTTCTTTTAATAGATTATACAAATGGACAATTTTTAATACATTCAATAATTGACGTTTATATTCGTGTAGTCTTTTTACTTGAACATCAAATCTTGTTTTAGGGTCTAAAACAATACCTTGTTTTTTATATAACATATTTGCAAAATCGCATTTATTTAAATATTTTATTCTTCCAAGTTCGTCTATAACTTTATCATCTTCATAGTATTTCATGAATTTTGTTAATTCATTAGCATTTTTATACCAACCATCACCAATGCAATCATTTAACAATCCTGATAAACGAGGATTAGATTGATGCAACCATCTACGATGAGCTATACCATTTGTAACATTAGTAAATTTTTCAGGTGTTAATTGATAATAGTCTTTAAACAAAGTATTCTTGATTATATCGCTATGTAAAGCAGATACTCCATTAACAGAATGACTACCAATTACACTTAAATTAGCCATTTTTATATGATTAGATGATATTACTGCCATTCTGTTAATTTTATCCCAATCACCAGGATATAGGTTCCACAAATCTGCAGTATAACGGCGATTAATTTCTTTGATGATTGAATAAATTCTAGGCACAGTTCTAGCTACCAAATCTTCTGACCATGATTCAAGAGCTTCTACCATTATAGTATGATTAGTGTAAGCAACTGTTTGAGTTACAACATTCCACGCTTCATCCCAACCAAAGCCATAATCATCCATTAATATACGCATAATTTCTGGTATACAAATAGCAGGATGGGTATCATTTATGTGAATTGCCGCATGTTCAGGTAATGTATGCAAATCGCCATAACGTTTAATATGGTCGTATATAATGTTTTGAATTGAAGCACTTACAAGAAAGTATTGTTGTTTCAATCGTAAAGTTTTACCTTCTTGATGATCATCAGATGGGTAAAGAACTTTAGATATCAATTCAGCTTCTTGGTTTTCAAAAACCGCTTTTTGATAATCACCTTGTGAAAAAGACTTCATATCAAATTTGCTGGCATTACGTGCACGCCACAATCTAAGGGTAGATATAGCTTCGCTTTTACCACCTGATATAAGCATATCATAAGGAACCGCTTCTACAAGTTTTGAATCATGATATTCAACTTTCATTTTTCCATTTTCTTGATATTCCGATACCCAACCACCAAATCTTACTTTCAATATACGATCGCTTCGTGGTACAAGCCACACTTCACCACCTGGTAGCCAAACATCGGGCATTTCTGTTTGCCAACCATTTACAATTTTTTGTTTGAATAGACCATATTCATAACGAATTGAAAAACCAGTTGCGGGATAATCTAGCGAAGCTAACGAATCCATAAAGCATGCAGCTAGTCTACCTAAACCACCATTACCAAGTCCAGCATCATTTTCTTGATCATATAATTCATTTAAATCATAGCCATAAGAATCTAATGCTTTTCGATAATTTTCAACAATACCTAAGTTGTATAAATTAGTTTTTAGGCTCCTACCAACTAAAAATTCCATACATAAGTAATATACTTGTTTTGCTTTTTGGGCTTTTACTTTTCGCTTAAATAAATTCTTTTTTTCTAAAAGGATGTCTAAAACTGACATACTAACAGCTTTATACATTTGATCAATACTAGCATCTGCTGGTGTTACACCAAAATAACTTGCTAGTTTTTCTTCAATATGTGCTTTAGTGTTGTCTAGTTCTACTTGTTGCATAGTCATAAAATTTCACCTAATTTTCTAAAATTTTTTCATACATTTTAACGTATTGTTTTGCAGAAGTACTCCATCCAAAATCTTTATTCATTACAATGCCAATATGTTTTTGCCATAATTCAGCATTATTATAATCCTTTAGTGCTCTTTTAATAGTATTTAACATATCTTGAGCATTCATTCCTTTAAATGTGTAGCCATTTCCATCGGCAAATTCAAAGTCACGAATACTATCTTTTAATCCACCAGTTTCACGAACAACTGGAATTGCACCATAACGTGATGCTATCATTTGTGATAATCCACAAGGTTCAGACTTAGAAGGCATTAAGAAGATATCTGCAGATGCATAAATCTTTCTAGATAAATCTTGATTGAAAGCAATTATTACACGAAGTTTATTACTATAGCGATACTCTAAATCCTTAAAATATCCTTCGTAATATGGATCGCCAGTTCCAAGTACAACTACTTGAACTCTTTCTAGCAAAAGTTCTTCAAATACTTCTTTTACTAAATCTAACCCTTTATGTGATACCAATCTAGATACCATACCTATCATCGGAATAGTAGGATCAACTGGCAAATCTAACATTGCTTGTAATTCTTCTTTATTTTTTACTTTTAAGTGAAAATCTTTTCTATCATAGTTTTCAAATAAAGCTTTATCCTTGGCAGGATTATAGAAGACTTTATCAATACCATTTAAAATACCAATAAGTTTACCTTCTTCTTTTATACGCTTAACTTCATGTTCAAGTCCATGTGCAAATTCTGGATTAGTAATTTCTTGGGCATAACTAGGGCTAACTGTTGAAACAAAATTAGATGATTCCATAGCACCTTTCATTATGTTTGCTTTACCATGATATTCTAATAAATAGCTATCATTCATTGAAATACCGAAGACATCTTCAATAATATCTTGATCTAAAGAATATACTCCTTGATATTCGATATTATGTATTGTAAAAATTGTTTTAACTTTAGCAAAACGAGGATCATTGTAATACAATGTTCTAAGATAAATTGATACCATTCCCGTTTGCCAATCATGGGCATGAATAATATCAGGTATTTCATTTAGATATATCATAACTTCTATTGCGGCCTTACTGAAAAACGCAAAACGTTCAGCATCGTCAAAATAGCCATAAAAGTTATCACGTTTGAAATAGTATTCATTATCAACAAAGTAATATGTAACATCTTTGTCTTCATATTTGTATATCCCACAATATTGTTTACGCCATGCAAGTGTTGTAGTAGTTTGTCCTACGTAAACCAATTTATTTCGATAAGCTTGGTTAATTTTTGAATATAGCGGTAAAATAACACTTACACTAAATTTATCTTTTGCATTTTTAACTATTTTTTTAGGCAATGATCCAATTACATCACCTAAACCACCTGAAGCAAAAAAAGGTTGAGCTTCAGATGCAACAAAGAAAATTTTTTTCATTTTTAATTCACCCATGATTTTATCCTCCTATATTAATTATGATTAAATATATTATTTCCAATTTTATACCATTGTATTCTTACCAAGATAATATGGTATTTTTTCGCAACCAGAAAGTACATTTCTATCACGAATTGTTACATTTTTATCAGTTACTACATAATTTAATGAAACGTTAGTACCAGTTATTGTATCTTGCATTAAAATTGAATTTTTAACGACAGTACCTTTTCCTACTTTTACGCCTCTGAATAAAACACTGTTAATAACGGTACCTTCAATTTCGCATCCATCGGCAATGAAGCTGTTTTCTACTTTTGCTTCAAATCCATATCTAGTTGGAGCAGAGTCTCTTACTTTGGTATAGATACGATGATTACGATCACCAAATAAAGCATCACGATTTTCTTTTTCTAATAATGCCATATTGTATTTAAAGTAATTTTCCATTGAATTTACATGTAAATATATGCCTTTATGTTCATAACCAAAGATTTTTAAACTCTTGATATTGTTGAATAGAATATCACGGTGGAAAGATTCTAGTCCTTGTGATACCGCATCATCTAGTAAACATTGTAATAAGCGTCTATTAATTACCCAAACATTTATACTAGAATTAGTAATTTTACCTACTTTTGATTTAAGATCAGCTTTAATTACACGGCCAGTTTCATCCATTTTTAAATCCATGTGCGATGCCATATCACTTCCACATTTACCATGGCGATAAATTATTGTAATATCAGCTTGATTAGCAACATGTTGTTCTAATACATCATTAAGGTCTATAACATTTGCACTATCACAATCCATCAAAACCACTAAATCTTCTTTATTTTTTTCAATATAACCTCTTATACTAATAAGAGCTTCTAAGCGGTTTGAATAAAGAGTATCACTCTTATAGCTACCATATGGAGGGAATATTACTAATCCACCATTTCTTCTAGATAAATCCCAATCTTTACCTGATCCAAGATGATCCATTAATGATTGATAATTTTTTTGGGCTAATATTCCAACATTAACTATATCTGCACTAACTATATTAGAAAGGGCAAAATCGATTAGACGATATCTTCCACCAAAGGGGATAGAAGCAGATGTTCTTTTTCTTGTTAATTCATCAATTGTTTCATTATGAATGTTAGAAAAAATTATTCCTAATGCTTTCATGTTATTTATCCTCCTTTTCTCTTATGACATCGTGTTCAATGTTAGCTCCCGCTTTTACAATCGCATAATCTTCTATTTTTAATTCTCTACCTATTACAGCGATTTCAACTTTATCGGCAATTTCTGAGCCAACTTTTGCGCCTTTTCCAACTATTACTTTTTCATCTATAATACTATAATTTACAACGGCATCTTCTAGAATTTTTGTTTCCGCAAAAATTACACTATCCTTAACAACTGCACCTTTGGCAATTTCAACATTTGAACCAATTATACTATTGATAACTGTACCACTAATTTTAGCACCGTCGGTTATGATAGAATTTTTAATCACTGCACCTTTATCTATATATTGAGGTTCAATTCCAACATTTCTTGAATGGATTTTCCAGAATGGATTATAAATATCAAATGCAGGATTATCACCTATTAAATCTTGGTTAGCTTCCCATAAGCTCTTAATTGTACCAACATCTTTCCAATAACCTTTAAATGGATATGCTACCATTTTTTCGCCTTTAGCTAACATAGTTGGTATAATATTTTTACCAAAGTCGTTTTGGCTATTAGGATCTAAAGCATCTTCTCTTAAATATTTGAATAGTTTATCTTTTTTGAAAATATAAATTCCCATTGATGCTTTATTACTCTTAGGATTTTTAGGCTTTTCTTCAAATTCAGTAATTACGTTGTTTTCATCGGTATTCATAATACCAAATCGGCTTGCTTCTTCCATAGGTACTTCAAGAACAGCTATGGTACAATCCGCATTATTCTTTATATGGTTATTTAGCATTAAGTTGTAGTCCATTTTATAAATATGATCCCCTGATAATATTAAAACATGTTCTGGATCATAATTTTCAATGAAACTTAAGTTTTGATATATTGCATTGGCAGTACCTTTATACCATTCACTACCAGTTTTTGCTTGATATGGTGGTAAGATATGAACGCCACCATAAGTTCTATCTAAATCCCATGGTTGACCATTTCCGATGTAATCATTTAAAATCAATGGTTGATATTGTGTTAATACACCTACTGTATCTATATTTGAGTTAACACAATTTGATAGGGTAAAATCTATAATTCGATATTTTGCCCCAAATGAAACAGCAGGTTTAGCAACTTTTGCGGTAAGAGCATACAAACGGCTTCCTTGACCACCTGCTAGTAGCATAGCTATACATTTTTTTTGACTATACATAATTTTTTACCTTCCTTAATATTATTCCTGTACTATTATATAATTTTATTCTTAAACAACCATCTTTTACTTGATAAGTAGTTTTCTTTAGATTAGTATATCCACCATAAATTTTATCTGATGATGCTAAAACGACTTCATATTCGCCATTATCAAATGGCATTATATAATCATTCCAATCACAATAAGCAAAATTGATTATTACATCTAGGCTTTCACCTTTATTGTCAATACGTTTATACGCTAAAACGTTATGATCTGCATCATTAACCATTAACCAGTTAAATCCCTCCCAATTTACCTCATTTTGATATAAGGCAGGATCTTTTTTATATAATTTATTTAAATCTCTTACGTAATTTTGCAATCCTTGGTGTAATGGATATTCTAATACTGACCAGTCTAATTCTCTTGCTTCTGACCATTCTCTAAATTGGCCAATTTCTCCACCCATAAATAGTAGCTTTTTACCTGGATGAGTCATCATATATGTGTAATAAGTCTTTAAACTTGCAAATTTTTGTTCATACTCACCTGGCATTTTATTAATCATTGAACCCTTCATATGAACAACTTCATCATGCGATAAAGGCAATATATAATGTTCACTGAATATATAGGTCATTTGAAAAGTTAATTCATTGTGGTGATATTTACGATACAATGGATCCGTTTTAATATAATCAAGGGTATCATTCATCCACCCCATATTCCACTTATAATCAAATTCCAGGCCACCATCTATAGCTTTCTCGGTAACTTTAGGATAAGAAGTAGATTCTTCTGCTATCATTAAAACACCTGGATAATAGTTGTGAACCATTGAGTTAACTTTTTGCAAAAATGCTACTGCTTCTAAATTAATATTTGTTCCTAAATTATTTTTATGCCATTTTCCTTCACTTCTGCCATAATCTAGATACAACATTGATGCCACTGCATCAACTCTTATACCATCGATATGAAATTTATCAAACAAAAACATAGCATTCGATACTAAAAAGGATTGGACTTCATTTCTACCATAGTCAAAACATCTAGTCCCCCAACCCTCGTTTTCTTTTCGCATTTCATCACTAGGTTCGTATGTTGCTTCACCATCAAAATCGATTAAGCCATGACTATCTTTAGTAAAATGGCCTGGTACCCAATCGACAATAACACCAATATTGTTTTGATGGCAAATATCAACAAACGCCATAAAATCTTTAGGTGTTCCGTATCTTGATGTTATTGCGTAATATCCTGTAACTTGATATCCCCAAGAAGGGTCATACGGATACTCAGCTATTGGCATTACTTCAATATGCGTGTATCCCATTTTCTTTACATATTCGCATAATTCAACAGCAAGTTTTTTGTAATCAAAAAATTCTCCATTCTCGTATCTTCGCCAAGATCCTAAATGAACTTCATAGATGTTAATAGGCTGGTCTAAAGCTTGTTTTTTTATGCGTTTTTTCATCCACTTAGCATCACTAAATTCAAAGCCTTCTAGATTATATACTTTTGATGATTTTTCTGGTCTTAATTCACAATGGAATCCATATGGGTCACTTTTAAATAATAATTCATTATCGTTAGTTAAAATAGCATATTGATAGCAATCGAATTCTTTTATTCCTTCAATGATTGTTTCATATAAGCCTTCATTAGTAATCTTTTTCATTACATTTTTGGTTGTATCCCAATTATTAAATTCGCCAACCACCGATACAATTTTTGCATGAGGGGCATATACACGAAAGATTGTATAATCATTGTGATAATGTGCACCCATCAATTCATATGCACGATAGTTAGTTCCTTGGTGGAAATAGTAAATGCCTTTTTCTTCCATTTTATCCCTCCCATACTTTTACCATATTATACCATATCTTAAAATTATATGCAATTTTTATAAAATTAATTCTTATTAAAGATGGATTTTTTAGGTTAACATAGCTTGTTTACTAGACAATTTTTTCCTAATAAAAAGAAGACAAAAGTCTTGTCTTCTTATATCTTATTAGTTTTTTAATTTTCTTTTTTGAACATTTTTGCAATAAGTGGAACTATTTCTTTGATGTTTATATTAGTAGTATTAATACAAAGATCGTAGTTTATTTTGTCACTCCACTTTTGACCAGTATAATATTCATAATATTTTGCACGGCCTTTATCTATTTTTAAAATATGTTTTTTTAATTGCTTTTCAGTATATTGTTCAGATGTTGTACTACGTGCAACACATCGTTTAATACGACTATCTAGATCAGCATAAATAAAAATACGATAAGGTTTCATCTCTCTTAAAATATAATCTGCACACCTACCAACAATTACACAATTAGATTTACTAGCTAAATCTTTTATTATTTCGCATTGTGCTTGATAAACTTTTTGGATTTGATGCATTTGATAATTTTCAGTATAAGACATACTTTGACCTATTGTTATAGGGAATAATGGGTGTGGTGCTGATTCAATTACTTGTTGTACATATTCTTCTGATAAAGAGGTGTGTTTAGAAATTGCTTCAACAATTTCTTTATCATAGTATTCAAAATGTAATTCTTCAGCAAGACGTCTACCAAATTCTCTTCCTCCACTACCAAATTCACGACCAATTGTTATTATTGTATTCATATAAACCTCCATTTTTGATTTATTATTTTATAAACATTGCATCACCGAATGAAAAGAAACGATACTTTTCTTTTACGGCAGTTTTGTATGCATTTAATATATTGTCTTTACCTACTAAGGCACTTACAAGCATTATCAAAGTTGATTTTGGTAAATGAAAATTAGTAATTAACGCATCTATTGCTTTAAATTCATATGGTGGATAAATAAAGATACTTGTTGCTTCATTACATTCAACAAATTTACCATATTTTGCCATTATGCTTTCCAATGTTCTAGTAGATGTTGTACCAACGCTAATGATACGTTTACCTTCTTCTTTTGCTTTATTCAAAGCATCTGCAGTTTCTTTAGTCATCTTATATGTTTCGCTATGCATATGATGGCCTTCAATTGTTTCACTACTTACTGGTCTAAATGTTCCAAGGCCTACGTTTAAAGTTACATATTCTATTTGTACCCCTTTTTGTTTGCACTTTTCTAACAATTCTTTAGTAAAATGAAGCCCAGCAGTTGGTGCAGCAGCACTTCCATAATCTTTAGCATAAACCGTTTGATAGCGATCTTGATCTTTTAGTTCTTCATGAATATATGGTGGTAAAGGCATTGTTCCGATTTCTTCTAGTATTTCTAAAAATATTCCATGATATTCCATCTTAAACAAGCGTTCACCATCTTCGCCTTCTTCAATACATGTTGCGACAAGCAGACCATCTTTAAACGATATTTTTGTACCTACTTTTACACGCCTTGCGGGACGTGTAAGAGCCTTCCATACATTTGGTTCAACTTCTTTTAGAAGTAAAACTTCGATAAACGCATTAGTATCTACTTTATGGCCATATATCCTAGATGGCAAAACTTTAGTATCATTTAAAACTAAAACATCATTATCAGTTAAATAATCCAAGATGTCATAGAAGTGTTTATGTTCTATTTCTCCTGTTTTTTTATCAAGGACTAATAGTCTTGAAGAAGTTCGATCTTCTAAGGGAGTTTGGGCAATTAGTTCTTCGGGCAATTCATAATCAAAATCTGTTACTTTCAAAATAACCCTCCTTTATTGATACCTAAATGTTGATAGGCTTTTTCAGTAGCTACTCTTCCACGATGAGTTCTAATAATAAATCCTTCTTGCAATAGATATGGTTCGTTAACATCTTCAAGCGTTACTGTTTCTTCAGAAATTGTTGCGGCAAGTGCCTCTAATCCTGCTGGACCACCTTTAAAGCGTTCAATCAATCCATATAGATACTTACGGTCAGTTACGTCTAAACCTGCTTTGTCTATATCAAGTTTATTTAAAGCATAGTCAGTTGTTTTTATAGTTATGTGATCTAAGTGTTCGTATTGGGCAAAATCACGAATTCTTCTAAATAGGCGATTGGCTATACGAGGAGTTCCTCTAGATCTTCTTGCAAGTTCATAAGTTGCATCATCATCAATTGGAAAATTGAAAATACGTGATGTTCTTTTTATAATTGTAGCAAGCTCATCTAAATTATAATACTTCAATTGATGAATTATTCCAAATCGATCACGCATTGGGGCAGTTAAATCACCAAACCTAGTTGTTGCGCCAACCAAAGTAAATGGTGGTAAATCAATTCTAAGCGTTGTAGCGGCAGAATCTTTTCCCATAACTATATCAATCGCAAAGTCTTCCATTGCTGAATACAAAATTTCTTCAATTACTTTTGGTATGCGATGAATTTCATCAATAAATAAAACATCACCTGGTTCTAATGAAGATAGTATTGAGGCAAGATCACCAGGTCTAGAAAGAGCAGGACCAGTAGTTACTTTTATACCAGTATTCATTTCGTTTGCAATAATATGAGCTAGAGTTGTTTTACCTAATCCTGGAGGTCCATATAATAAAACGTGATCTAAACTTTCATTTCGTAATTTTGCCGTGTGGATGAATACGCTCATCATTTCTTTTAGTTCATTTTGTCCAACATATTCTTTTAATGATTGCGGTCTCAAAGTGCATTCTACTTCATCACCATCAATCATTTTTCTATCCATTACGTTATCCATTTAATCACCCTTTCGATTGATTTAATTGTTATTTTATGATATAATATCGCTGTATTGGAGGGATTATTATGTATCGTTATTTTAAAGGTCAAATAACTGAAGTTAGAGCTACTCATATAACATTAGAAGTTAATAACATAGGCTATATGATTAAAGTTTCAAATCCTTATCAGTTTCAAGTATCAGAAGAAACTACCATCTATTTACATTACCATATTAGGGAAGATGCTCACGAATTGTATGGTTTTAAGGATGCAACTACTCTAGATATGTTTGAAAGTCTTATAAATGTTAAAGGACTTGGTCCTAAAGGTGCCCTTGCAATACTTGCTTCAAGTACACCTAACGAAATTGTTGAGGCTTTGAATAATAGTAATGCAAAATTCTTTAGCAGTTTCCCAGGAATTGGTCCAAAACTAAGTCAACAAATCATTCTTGATTTAAAAGGCAAGATTAATTTTGATGAAGAATCAGTTGATCAATCAGTTTCTGAAAAGAAAAATAACGTTACAATTGCTTTAAAATCATTAGGTTACAATAATGCGGAAATTAAACAAGCATTAAACGGTCTAGATTTAAGTGATGCTGTATCATTAAGCGATGCTGTTAAAAATGCATTAAAGGCCCTTAAGAAAAAATAATTTTCATTTATTAGCAATATATAAATAATTATACACTATTTTCTAATTTTTCGCAACAATATTCAAATAAAAAATGGTTCTTGATGAACCATTTTATTTTTTTACGGTTTTTTCACTACCTATTAGGTTTAGGAACCATTCATTTTTTCTTAAGCCTAAATATACGAAGTATCCCACAACAAGAACCACAAATTCACCGATTGCTACAAAGCCACAAGAGAACCAAAATGGTGATTCAAGTACATAGTATAACTCAGCACCAACAATCAAAGCATTAAATATTACTGTTAAAGATAGACCTATCTCTATTCTTTTAATAAAGGCAACTGACAATGCTGAGAATAGTGTTGCAATGGTACCAAAAGTAATATCATATACTCCCATTGGACTAAAGCAATTGGCAATAGCACAACCAATAACCAATGAATATACATAATCTTTTCTAAAAAAGCATAGTATAATCAATATTTCAGCAACTCTAAATTGGATACTATTAAAAGATATCCAAGATAATGCTAGTGTAAGTACTGCATAAAGTGCGGCTACAACCGCAATTCTAATAATTTTTTTTGTTAAATTTTCTTTCATTTTTTCACCCTTGTTTTTTAAATTTGAGATGGTTATGCAAGGAACATCTCAACGTGCAATTATATCACAATTGTTATATTAATTAAAGTAAATAACTTTGTTTTATCCTATTAAAGTCTTAAATAATATCCAAGCTAATCCATAATAAATTGATACCGCAATTATATCATTTAAGGTAGTAATTAATGGGCCTGAAGCAACTGCTGGATCAACTTTACACTTCTTAAATATTACTGGTATTATTGTTCCAGCCGCATTAGCAACAATTATTGAAGCAAGCATACTAATTCCAATTGATGTTGCAATTTTAAGATTGTAAATCATTCCTGCATCTTTTGATTTTACAAACATTAGGAATAATAGTACAACGCAAAAACTTATTGATCCAATAATTAACCCATTTAAAAGGCCTACTTTAAGTTCTTTTAATATCAATTTAGCAACATCCTTTTTAGTTGTTTGCTCATTTGAAATTACTCTTATTGTTACCGCAAGTGATTGAGTACCAGTATTACCTGCCATGTCCAATATTAATGATTGGAAAAATACCAACAATGGTAACGCATCTACAACAGGCTCAAATCCTGATATGATTAGCGATGTCATAAGCCCAAGTCCTAATAAGATAAATAGCCAAGGCATTCTTTTACCAATTGATTTGAAAACCGATTCATCTAAATCATCTTCACTTGATAAACCACCAAGTTTTGCGTAGTCGTCGCCCATTTCATCACGTACAGCTTCTACAATATCATCGCTTGTAATTACGCCAATTAAGTGGTCATTATCATCGACTACAGGTATAGAGTCAAGTGCATAGTCTTTAATTTTACCTAAACAATCACTAACTAATTCAGTAGCTTTTAAATAAGGATAAGATGTTTTTATTAAATCATCTAAGTTACTGCCATCACGAGCAATGATTAAATCTCTTAAATCCATAGCTCCATAAAAAGTATCGTCATCATCAACAAAATACAAAATTGATACATTATCATTGGTAGCAGCTTCATTAACCATCGTTTTCATAGCTTTTTTTACTGTAGCATAACGAGAAATTGCAATATAATTCGTAGTCATTTTACTACCAATCATATCATCACTATATGAACTAATTAATTTGATATCATCAACTGCTTCTTTATCCATCAAACCGATTAATTCTTTTCGGTCACTTTCTTCCATTTCTTCCAAAATGTCAATGGCATCATCCGTGTCCATTTTTTCTAGAATATCAGCTGCCGCATCATTTGACATTTCATCCAAATATTCAGTTGGTTCATCAAGATAACTAAATATATCTGAAATAGTATCTTGGTCTAAAATTTTATATAGTTTTAATCTTTCTTCTTTTGAAAGTAGAGGAAATATTTTCGCAATATCATTTTCATGGTAATTAAGTAATTCTTCTTTAATATAATCATTACCTTTATTACTTCTTATTATTGCTAATATTTCATTGATGTAATTTTGATTCATAATGTTTACCTCCTAAATGTAAAAGTAGCCCGTTAACACTGGCTACCTTCTCATTTTTCAAGTATTAATTAAAATCTAAATCCACCTTTATTTTTCCCCTTGCCTTTTTTAGGCTTAGCAGCCTTCATCTGTGGCATAGGTGCTTGCCCTTTTGAAACCTTTTCCATTTGTTCTTCATCCATACTCATAATTGATTTCATTTGAGTTCGCATTGTTTCAAATTGTTTTGTTAATTGATTAATTTCTTGGTAGCTTCTACCACTACCATTTGCTATTCTACTCTTACGAGCATGGCTCTTATTAACTAGATCAGGATTATTTCTTTCTTCCTTGGTCATTGATCCAATTATTGCCTCAATATATACAAAACGTTTTTCATCAAAATCAATATTTTTAATTTGTGATCCGATACCTGGTATTAAACCCAGTAGGTTTTTCATTGAACCCATTTTTTTGACTTTACGAATTTGGCTTAAGAAATCATTGTATGTGAAACGACCAGCTTGAAATTTTTCAGCCATTTTCATTGCTTCTTCTTCATCAAAAGATTGTTGGGCTTTTTCAATAAATGTTAATACATCACCCATTCCAAGTATTCTCTTGGCCATTCTTTCAGGATGGAATACATCAATTTCATCCATTTTTTCACCAATACCAGTAAATTTAATTGGAATTTGAGTCATATAACGAATAGATAAAGCCGCACCACCACGGGTATCACTATCTAATTTAGTTAATAAACATCCAGTAACATCTAGCTTTTCATGAAATTTTGTTGCAACGTTAACGGCATCTTGACCAGTCATCGCATCAACTGTAAGTAAGATTTCATCAGGGTTTACGATGTCTTTGATTTCAACTAATTCTTGCATTAATGCTTCATCAATGGCAAGACGACCAGCTGTATCAATTAAGACTACATTATAACCTTTTTCTTTAGCATATTCTAAACCCTTTTTAGCTATTACTTGGGGTTTAGTAAGTATTCCCATTTCGAATACTTCAATGTCAAGTTGTTTACCAATCGTAACTAATTGATTGATTGCGGCGGGACGATATACGTCTGCAGCAACCATCAATGGTTTAAGTTTATAATTTTTTCTTAAATAGTTAGCCAATTTCGCTACATGGGTAGTTTTACCACTACCTTGTAAACCGACCACAAGTATAACACTTATACCAGATTTTTTTAGATTCAGTGGAACCGCTTCTTCTCCCATTAGCTTAACTAATTCTTCATATACAATTTTAACAACTTGATCGCCTGGTGTTAAAGATTTCATTACTCTTTCACCAAGGGCTTTTTCTTTTACTTCACTTATAAATTGTTTTACTATTTTATAGTTTACGTCAGCTTCTAGTAATGATACACGAATTTCGCGCATTGCATCATCGATATCTTTTTCATTTACTTTTCCACGACCAGTTAATTTACGTAGTGAATATTGGATTTTCTCGGACAGACTCTCAAACGGCATACCTAATTATTCCATCTCCTTTACTTGTTGTAAAATTTCAAGACCAGCTTGATCAACGTGTTCTTTTAATTCATTTAATTTTTGATTTATAACTTTACTTTTTTTGTAAAGTTCTAACTTTGTTTCATAATCTTCTAAATTGTGTTCAACTTTTTTAAGTATATCCCATATAGCATTGCGACTTACATTTAAGTTATCTGCTATTTCAGACAAACTATAGTCATTAAAATAATAATCTTCGAAGATATTGCATTGTTTTTCTGTTAATAATTTTTGATAATAATCATATAAGCTACTATAGTATACTTTTTTATCTATTTGGTTATTCGCCATCTTCATCACCATTATCAATGAATAATCCTGCAATATAATCTTCTAAATCGAAATATTCTAAATCTTCCATTTTTTCACCAAGTCCAACCATCTTTATTGGAAGATTATATTTATCTCTAATTGCTAAAACGATACCACCTTTACTAGTACCATCTAATTTTGTTAGTATAACTCCTGTAATATTTGTCACTTCCATAAATGCTTCAGCTTGTGACAAACCATTTTGACCTGTTGTTGCGTCAATCACTAATAGAGTTTCTTGAGGAGCCCCTTCAACCTCTCTTGCGATAACCCGATGCATTTTTTCTAATTCTTTCATCAAATTAGTTTTATTTTGTAATCTACCTGCTGTATCACAAAGTAATATGTCATATTTTTCATTCTTTGCTTTTTGAATTGCTTCAAAAATTACACTAGATGGATCTGTTGCACCTTTTTTGATAACAATATCAACACCAACTTTTTTAGCCCAGATTTCTAATTGGTCTACTGCACCTGCTCTAAATGTATCTCCAGCCGCAAGCAATACTTTTTTGCCTTCATTTTTTAAACGATAAGCAATTTTGGCAATTGTTGTAGTTTTACCTACACCATTAACACCTACAAACAAGAAAACTGATAACCCGTTTTCATTTATATTAAAGTTATTATTTACAATTTGCCCTTTTAAATACAATTCAAACATTTTATCAACTATGATAGGTTGAAGTTCTTCGGCAGTCTTTAATCCTTGAACTCTTTCGTCTTCTTTTAATGCTTCAATAAAATCTAAGGTTGTTTCGACACCGATATCAGCCATTATGAACGCATCAGTTAAATCGTCAAATAATTCTTCGTTAATTTCGTTACCACTAAGAATTGCTTTTAATTTACTCATTAAACCTTGACGGGTTTTTTTCATACCTAGATTATATTTTTTATTTTTATCATCTTTTGGTTTTTTCTTAAATATGTCAAATAGCCCCATTTGATACCTCTATTTATTAATTATTAATTTATATTCTTTATCCTATTCATTATACTATATTATTTATTTTTTTTCAACTTTTAAGCCAAAATAAAATAGGCACAAAAATTTATGCCTATTTCACATACTATTCGTTTTTTTCTTCTTTGGCTTTTTTGATTAATCCTTCATTTGATTTACAGTGTTCATTATTGCAACGAATAATATCACCAACTTTAATCATTGGAGCCTTGCAAACAGGACAATAGTCGCCTGTTGGTATTCCTGAAAAAGTTGCTTTACATTGTGGGAATCTACTACATGCATAGAAAAGTGAACCTTTAGAACGCCCTCTTCCACTTGTACGTTCAACGACATCGCCTTCCTTACATACAGGGCAAGTTACACCAATATGTACCGGTTCCTTTTTAGGAGTCTTTTTAATATATTTACAATGAGGATAACCAGAACAAGCAGTGAATTCACCAAATGGACCTCTTCTTATAAATAATGGTAAGCCACATTCTGGACAGAACTCATCTGTAATCTTTGGATATATTTTAACCATATTATCCCTAGCATTTTCAATTAATGGTGCAAAAACATCATAGAATTTGCGTAATTCTTCATACCATACTGCTTTTCCTTCCGCAATCTTATCCAAAGTTGTTTCCATATCAGCAGTGTATTTTACATTGATGATGTCACTAAAGAATAATTCAAGTTGTTCAGTAGTTAAAGTACCTTGAGCAGTTGGAACAAATGTACGTTTATCCATAGTAACATAGGCCCTTGCACGCAAAGTTTCCATTGTTAATGCATATGTTGATGGACGACCAATTCCAAGTTCTTCCATTTTTTTGATTAATCTAGCTTCTGTATAACGGTATGGTGGTGATGTGAATTTTTGTTCTTTGTTAATTTCTTTAAATGTAAGTTTTTCACCTATTGCTAGTTCCGGTAATTTTTCTAATTCATCATCTTCATCAGTTAAACTAGCTTCTTCATAAATTGTTCTGAAACCATCAAATAAGGTGACTTCACCAGTTAAATTAAAAATATAGCCATTATTTTCAATGTCGACTTTAGTATCTTCTAATATGCTATCACTCATAAGTGAAGCTATTGCTCTATTATATATTAAGGAATAGACTTTAAATTCATCTAAGCGTAAATAACTTTTTACACTTTCAGGAGTTCGCAAAATATTAGTAGGTCTAATTGCTTCATGGGCATCTTGAATATTTTTACCCTTAGGTGCTTTTTTAGTTCCTTTATAGTATTTCTCACCATATTTTTCAATAATATACTTTTTGGCTGAATCAATAAATTCATCTGATAAACGAATTGAGTCAGTTCTCATATAAGTAATTAAACCTACACGTTCTTTTCCTAGTTCAACACCTTCATACAATTTCTGAGCGATGCTCATTACACGCTTAGCATTATAATTAAATTTTGCACTAGCATCTTGTTGAAGTGTAGATGTAATAAATGGTGGCTTTGAAGCACGATTTCTTTCTTTCTTTGTTATATTAGAAACAACATAATTATCCTCATCTAATTTTGCAATTACTTCGTTTGTTGTTTCTTCATTTGGTAGATTAATTTTCTCAGTGTTAGTACCATAAAATTTTGCTTTTAGATTGTATTCGTTATCGCCAATTTTTTTTGAAAAAATTGCTGATAAATCCCAAAATTCTACTTTATCAAATGCTTGAATTTCTTTTTCACGATCAACTACCAATTTTAATGCTACAGATTGAACACGACCAGCTGATTTTGAACCAATTTTTTGTTGTAATAAACTAGATAATCTAAAACCAATAATTCTATCTAAGATTCTTCTTGATTCTTGTGAATGAACTAAATCCATATCGATATCTCTATCATGACTTATGGCTTTCAAGACAGCCGTCTTAGTAATTTCATTAAACACAATTCTTGAAACCTTTTCTTTTGGTTGATTTAACACTTCACTTAAGTGCCAACTAATTGCTTCTCCTTCACGGTCGGGGTCGGTTGCAAGGTAAACATGTTCTGCTAGGTTTGCGGCTGCAGTTAATTTTTCAACTATTTCTTTTTTGTCACTTAATATTTCATATTCAGGTTGAAAATTATTTTGAATGTCTACACCAAATCCGCCTTTACCCTTGATTTTTAAATCACGAATATGGCCTATACTTGATTCTACTAAATATCCTTCTCCTAAATAATGTCCAATTGTTTTACATTTTGCTGGAGATTCCACAATTAATAATTTCATACTGCACCTCACCCATATTTTTGCTTTTTGATTATATAACACCAATTTAAATAAGTCAAACAAAAAGATTAAAAACATTTCTTATTTTTTTGCCATTTTTCTTTATTTTTTATCACTAAACTATGAAAACTGTTAATTGTAGAAAAAAACAAGCCTAATCTAAGACTTGTTTTCGTTTTCTAATAATTTTGTTACTGGTGAATAAGTTTTTCTATGAATTGGTAATACCCCAAGTTCTTTTAAGGCTACCATATGAGCTTTTGTAGGATACCCCTTATTTTTAGCAAAACCATATCCTGGGTATTTTTTATCAAGTAAATCCATGTAATCATCTCGAATTTCTTTTGCGATAATGCTTGCACAACCAATCATAAAACTTTTTTCATCACCTTTTATTAGTGATATACTTTCAATATCTATATTAAGAGGCATAGCATCAGCCAATATAATTTGAGGTTTAGGATTAAGCCCCCTAATTGCTTTTTGCATGGCTAGTCTACTTGCTTCATAAATATTGATTTCATCAATCTTTGATTCATCAATAAATACGGTAACAATGCTTAATGCTTTTGTTTCTATTTCTTTTCTCAATTCTTTGCGTTTTTTAGGAGTTATTTTTTTTGAATCAGTTACACCTTCTATATAGCAATTTTTTGGCATTATTACAGCTGTTGCGACAACAGGACCAGCTAATGGGCCTCTTCCAACTTCGTCTGTCCCCGCAATATATTCAATTCCTTCGCTATATAGTTTACGCTCAAATTGATAATTATCAATTGTTTGTTTCATCGCCACACCTATCTAAAGTAAATCTACCGTAATATCCACTTCTTGCTTCTTGCAAGATAAATAATGCGGTTCTTTCTAAATCATATTCCTTATTGGATAAATAGTAATTCTGTTTTTTAGCTATTAACTCTAACTGTTCCATTGCATTAAGATTCGTGAAATCCAATTGATATCTATTTGTTAAAGCATTGGGATAATATTTATTCAAGAAATCAATGAAGTAAGTAGCAACGTCTATAATTGGTAAAATGTTATCATTTATACCACCAGTTATTGCAAGATGTAAGCCAATTACTTGATCGTCAAATTTTGGCCATAATACCCCTGGCGTATCTAATAATTCTAAGTCTTGGTTAATTCTAATCCATTGTTGTACTTTAGTTACTCCTGGTTTATCACCTACTGCGGTAACCCTTTTGCCTACTAAAGCATTGATTAAAGTAGACTTACCAACATTAGGAATTCCTACAATCATCGTTTTAATTGCACGTGGTTTTAAGCCTCTTGCTAAATCTTTTGCTCTTTTTTCAACAAGTAAATTGGTTGCTTCTTTAACTATTACTTTACTATTTTTTAACTCTCTCGCATCTAAAGCAATAGCTCTTTTATTTTGTTTTTCATAGTATGCAAGCCATTTTAAAGTTTCAATTGAATCAGCTTTGTCCTTTTTAGTTAATACGTATAGTACCTTTCGATTATTTAACACTTCTTCTAAAAGAGGATTAAAGGATGATTTAGGTATTCTTGCGTCAAGTAGGACAATTACTAAATCAACAATTTTTACTTTTTCATTTATTTCTTTTATGGCTTTAGCCATATGACCAGGATACCAATTTATTGAAACTTTTTGAAAGTTTTCGTTAATTTCATTATTGTCTTTCATATATTTTCGCTTTCTTTATTTTTATAATCTTTTTATAATTTTACCAGGATTACCGGCAACAAGGCAATTAGCAGGAATATCTTTTCTGACAACACTTCCAGCTCCAATGACAACATTATCACCAATGGTAACTCCTGGAAGTACACAAACATTTCCACCAATCCAAACATTATTTCCTATTTTAATTGGTTTAGCATATTCTAATCCTTTATTTCTTGACACATAATCTAACGGATGTCCAGCTGTATAGAATCCACAATTAGGACCAATAAATACATTATCGCCAAATTCTACTTTATTAGCGTCTAGTATAACTAAATTATGATTGGCGTAAAAATTTTTGCCTAAAGAAATATTAAATCCGTAATCGCAATAAAAATTAGGTTCTATCTCAAGAATATCTATTTTTTTGCCGAAAAGTTGTTCTAAAATTGCTTTTTTAGTATCACTATCTCTAACATCACAATCATTATATTTTTTGCATAGTTCCTTGGCTTTTAGTCTTTTTTTGGTCAATTCAGAGTTATAATTGGCATCATATAATTCGCCAGCTAACATCTTTTCTATTTCATTCATATTGGACTTTATTCCCTTCTAATTACTATCGCGCTATTTTTATTTTCCTGTATATTCACCAATTTTACCTTTTGGTATAATGTAATTCATATGCTCAACTGCTACTCCGATAATATTTCCTTCTGGAATTAATCCAATTTGTCTACTATCGGTACTATTCAAGCGGTTATCACCCATTACAAAGTAATAACCTTCTGGTATTACAAAACCATTTTGTTCATTTAAATACTTCTTTATACCATTTTCTTTATAGAAAACGCCATTGGTGTCAACCTGATTAATACCTCTTGGAGCCACTGTTTCGCCATTTAACTTAAATGTGTGTGTAGCTTCATCCCATTTAATAGTATCACCTGGTACACCTATTACTCTCTTGATGAAATATTCTGTACTTCGATAATCATTATCGGTGGGATTTACTTCTAATATAACAACTTCATTCTTGGCTATTTTTTTGTTGTATAATACCAAAACATGTTCGCCACTTTCGATAGTTGGTTCCATTGACATTCCTTCTACTGGGGTAATAATAAAAAGATAAGAAAAACAGAATATAGTTATAACAATACAAATAGGTAAAATTACAAAGATATCTAGTACATTGAAAATGCCTTGTTTGGTTTTAAACGGAATTTTGCTTAATAATTTTGGAGATAACTTTTGAAGTATTAATGCAACGATTCCAATAAAGCCTATAACAGCTGTAACTATCATTACAATGGTTAAAAAAGTAATGCTATTACTAAATGTAACATCGCCCTTAAAATTACTAACTTTAGAAAAGATAATTATAAATAAATATATTAATGTTGTTATTACACATATTAGAATGCATTTAATCAGTTTTTTATCAATCGTTAATCTAGCAGCTAAAGGATTATTTTCTTTATAATAGTTTTCAAGATATTTATTTTTATCCATTTTGTTCTTCTCTTTCTAACATTTCTGTAAATTCTGCCTCATCAACTAACACTTCACGTTGTTTTCCTCTTACTCCTTCACTGATGACATTCATTTCAATTAATGCAAGAATGATATCGTTGACACGATTGAATCCCATATTGAATATTTTAGTTAATTGATTAACTGATGCATTCTTATTACGAACTATATAGTAAGCAACTTCTTCAAAGCATTCATCATTTCGTCCAGTATTGCGACTAACACTAGTATTTGCGGCTTGGCGTGATACAGTTGATTGATGAATTTCTTCTTTGGTTACAATGTAATCACAAGTATTGTTTTCACGTAAGAATCTAGTAACTTTTTTGATGTCACCATTAGGTACAAAGGCACCTTGTAAACGTTGCTCTGGATGACCAGCATAACGTATAAGCATATCACCTTTTCCTTCTAATTTTTCAGCACCACTAGCTCCTAGTATTACTTTTGCATCATCGAATGAAGCAACCCTGAATGCTATTCTAGTATCAAAATTAGCTTTAATTGTACCTTTAATAACATCTTTAGAAGGTCTTTGAGCAGCAAGTAAAATGTTTATACCAGCTGCACGAGCTTTTTGGGCAAGTCTTTGCATATAAGTTTCTATTTCTATTCCTGCATTAGTAAACCAATCACTAAATTCATCCATCATAACAATAATATATGGCATAAGGGGTTCTTTATTTTCTTTTCTAACTTCGTTATAGTCCATTATGTTACGTTCTCCATATTTAGAAAATTCACCATAACGTCTTTCCATCTCATCGCATACCCAACCTAAGGCACTTTGAAAATCTTCTTGTTCAGTAACTACGGGCATTGCTAGATGTGGAATATCTTCATATGCACCAAGTTCGATACGTTTTGGATCGATTAACACTAATCTTAATTGATCTGGTGTGAAATGATAAATTAAGCTAATTAAAAACGCATTTAAGCAGACACTTTTACCAGACTTAGTAGTACCCGCAATAAGACCATGAGGCATTTCAGTTAAATCTATATAAACAAAATTACCATAGTTATCTTGCCCTACTGCCACAGGTACAAAGAAAGGTGAATTTTTAAATTCTTTGCTTGCTAACATATCACCAAGGAAAACCGTACGCCTATTTTCTGGTCTTTTTGGCACTTCAATTCCCGCAAATGGTTTACCAGGTATCGGTGTTTGAATTCTTATTGATTCGCATTGTAAATACATAAGTAAGTTAGATTCAACTTTTCTAATATCTTTGACATTAACACCTTGTTCAATTTTTATTAAAAATTGCGTTACTGTTGGTCCAAAAATATAACTTGCAACTGAAGCTTTGATTCCTGATTCTCTAAATGTTTGATTAATTATTTCAGCTTGTTCACGAGCAGCTTGATTATTTTCTTTACTTTCTTGGCCAGATCTAGTTAATAAATCTAAACTTGGCGCAATATATTTTGTTTTCTTGACTTTAACAACTGGTTTTGTAGGTTGTACAACTTGTTGCTTTGGCACATTTTCAACAGATTGAGGTTTTACAGGTGTTGCAATTTTTGGTTCTACCTTTTCAGTTTCAACCTCAATTTTTTCTTCATAAGTATTAGTTGGAGCTTCCTTAGGTTTAATGTCTTCACGTTCAATTGGTTTATTTGCCATTTGTTGATAAGTACTTGTGTATAAATCAATATCATTATTTAAATCTTCGAAACTATCTTGATAAATTTGATCAATTTGACTTGTAATATCATATGTATCATCTTCTAGTTCAACACCATCATCAAAATAACCTATTTGCTTGTCTACTATTGGTTCTTCAACTTTGATGTTTGGTTTATTTATATTAGGAGTTGGTTGTTCTTCTTTTTGAACAGTTTCTTTTCTAATTGAATTATATCTACTTGGATCTACTCGATACCCGTATGATTCTGCATATGAGATTTTTTCTCTTAGTTTAGAATTACTATTAGTTTTTATTTCCTCTTTTTGATCTCTAACCACTTCATCATCGTCACTCATTTTGCCGTTTCTTACGATACGATGAATATAAAACTCTCTTCTTTGGCTTAATTTATTTTTATCGCTACTAAGCATCTTGTTCCTCCTTTTCTAATTCTTCTAAAATTTGTTCAATTTCCATTTCTCTGATTGATTTTTCTTTATCAAAGATTTTTTTACTATATGTTTTATTACTTTCATCCGCAACTATATCAATAATTATTAAAGATATTTTTCTTGTCGCAAAACTGATTGTTGAATTAACCACTAGTTTTTTAAACCAGTGAATGGGATTTATTATTTTTACAGCATCAATCAAGAAACTCTTTATTTTACCAACATGGGCTTTTTTAGTTGCTTTTACTATTTTGTTTTCATCTATTCTTTTTTTAGTATCAATTATTTCAAATATTTTACTGACACTTATTTTTTTAAATGGTTTTAAAATTGGATGATCAAAAACCTCATCAATACGATTAGATAAATAGTGTAAAAATAATATCATTTCTTCAATTGTAAGCTCATATAATGGATATTTCGAGGTTGGATAATATAATGCGGCAATTTGATTTATTTCTAAATATAATTTGCTACCCAAGACTTCAAAACGTTCTCTAACCATTAAGCCTTCGGTATCTTCAACATAACTTTTTTTAATATTCTCAACTATTTCTTGAACCAATTCATCACTTGCAATAAAAGCATTGGCTTTTATTTTTTCTTCTTGATTATTTATTGATTTAAATAGTAATATACTATATATGCTTGAACAAATGACAAAACCTACAACTATTCCTGCCACCAATATCCAAAAAGAAGACCAGCTAATGGTTTCTTGTAATTTAGAAAATAGTTCAGTAAAGAAGCCATCTATTTTTTCAATTAATGAATTATAAACCACTAAACTCATCTCCCATCTACTTCTAATTATTTTACCATAAAGTACTTTAAATTGCAAGAAAATATCTATATATTTTATTGGCATAAAAACGCATAATTAGACAATTGTTATAAGATATGTTATAATTGATTTACTTATTAATTATGTAAAGTTGGTGATATTATGAAACCTTATTTAATTGTTATTGATTTAGATGGTACATTGATGTTAGATTTTTCACATTATGACCAAGAAACTGTTGATTATATAAAGAAATTGAGCCACGAAGGACATAAAATTATGTTAGCAACCGGAAGACCACTTCGTTCAAGTTATTTTGTCTATGAAGCATTAGGTCTTGATACCCCTTTAATCAACTATAACGGAGCTCGTGTAACTAATCCTAAAGATCCAAACTATCCTACCACTGATTTAAGAATAAGTCGTGATGATTTGCTTGAAATAATTGATTTTACTAAGGATGATTTGATTAACGTATTTTGTGAAATTATTGATGACATCTATGTTCAAGAATATAATGAATTTATCCATCCTTTTTTACACATTAATAGTGATTTTGGAAAATTACATATTGGAAAATTGCGTGATACATTACCAGATGATCCCAATGGCTCTTTATTTTTTCTAAAAAAAGGAACTATAGATCGTTTTGTTGAACATATAAATAATAACTATAAAGGTAGATTATTTCCAAGATATTGGGAAATTGATGATAACTATATAGTTGAGGTATACAATCCTCTAGTTGATAAAAGTGTTGGTTTTGAGAATGCTTGTAAATACTATAATATTCCAAAAGTTCGAACAATAGCTATTGGCGATGGTCACAATGATATTGGAATGTTAGACTTTGCACATATCAAAGTTGCTATGAAGAACGCAAATCCTGAGTTATTTAGTCATGCTAATTACATTGCAGAAAGATTTGACCAACAAGGTGTTTTAAAATTTTTAAAAAGTTTCTTTGAAGAATAAAAAATGAATTATTTGAATGAAATAGTCAAGAAAAAGTAGGCACAAAAAGTGTCTACTTTTATTTTACCATTTCACTGTTTGAATTCATTTTTTTTAAAGTTTTATTGTGCCTAGTAATTTTTCAAGCATTTCAATAGGTTTACTCATTGATTCTTCTATTGTTGCAACATTTGGAACAATAGGGTATATTTCATCTTCAACACTATCAATGGTTGAACTACCACCTATTAGGATTAATCTTTTTGGATGATATTTTTTTATTCCACTTATTACTTTACCATTTAAAGTCTGACTATCAATTTTTCCTTCGCCACTGAAAACAACATCATATTCTTTCACTAGTTTTGAAAAATTCACCAGTTCTAATAAGGTATCAATTCCTGCTTTAATACTACTTCCAAAATAATATCGCATAGTATAGCCCACACCACCTGCTGCACCTGCTCCCGGGAAATCAATAGGATGTTCTTTTAAAAGTTTATTATGCGTACATTTATAAAAATGTTTTACATTTTGTTCCATTGCAAATAGGTATTCTGGTTTTGCACCCTTTTGAGGAGCAAAAACTCTAACTGTACCTAATTCGCCAAGAACTGGATTTTGAACATCAGTTAAGGTTACAAATTCTATACCTTTTATTAATTTTTTAAAATAATTCAAATTCATTTTTCTAATTTTCATTAATTGTGAATTATTCATTTTAGTAAGTTTAAAACCTTTATCATCTAAAAACTCCACGCCCATTGCTTCTAGCATCCCTGCCCCCATATCTGTGGTTGCGGAACCTCCAATACCAAGAACAATTTTCTTTGGATGATGAATTTCAATTACTTTTTTCATTAATTGACCAAGTCCATAAGTTGAACTTCTTACCGCATCTTTCTTATCATTCGGTATTTTAGTAAGCCCTGATGCTTCTGCAAGTTCAATATAAGCTGTCTTTTGATTTTCATCATATAAATATTTGGCATTTGTTTTGTTAAATAAAGGATCATTTACTACCATACTTTTATATTCTAAATTTGTTACTACTTTTATTACTTCTAAAAAACCTTCGCCACCATCAGATATTGGAATATATTTTGTATCATGACCCTCTTTATTGTAATGTTCACAAACTATCTTACCAACTTCACTAGAACTTAAAGTCCCTTTAAATGAATCACATATTGCTAGAATTTTCAACATTATCTTCCTTCCTTGTTTTGAATAATTCTTTCTTGAATAGATCAGAGATACGTTTATATACCATAAAAGTTACTATTGAAACTAATATAGATAATAATAAATTAAATGGTAATACTGCACCAAATAGATATAACCTCATAAAGTTGTTTTCATTGATGCTAGGTAATACTTTTTTACAAACTTCAATAATCATTGCCATTCCACCAGCATCAGCATAGAATTTTGCGTAGAAATCGATTAAAAAGGCATAGTTAGTAATAATAGCCATTAATACCCAGGCAATTGAACCAAATATTAAAGCTATAGCTCCACCCTTTTTAGTCTTAATCTTTTTATATATTATTGAACTTGTTAAAACAGTTGCAATTCCAATTAGAAAGTCAGCAAGTTCGCCAACACAAGCAGTTGAACTAAATGGTAGTTTTATTAATGTTCTTATTGCTACTATTAGTCCTCCTGCAAAAGGTCCTAAAATAAATCCACCTAGAATTGCCGGTAAATTAGAAAATTGAATTTCTAAAAAACTAGGGAATAAAAAAGGTAGAGGAAATTTGGGTATAAAATACAATATACTTGATAAGGCCGCAAGTATTGCGATTTTTGTCATATAATCTATTGTTTTTTTGTTTTTATCTTTCATTTTATTCTCCATATAAAAACCCCCTAAATATACATTCAGGGGGGTATTTTAACATATTGTCAAATCTTCTTTCATCTAGACTGTACTATCGGTTTTGGAATTTCACCAAATCATGCAAATGCTTGTGGACTTTACCACCGGTCGGGATTTTCACCCTGCCCTGAAGATACTTTTATTCTAAACCAATATGCTAGATTTTACAAATAAATTGCTTAAGATTTACGTCTATTGTTATGAATTTCACTTGATATTTCATTTTTTAAATTTTCTTCTAATTCTTTTTCACTCACAAAATTTTTAGTTAAGTTTCGTAAGCCTTCATTTATTCTTTTCTTTTTCATTCTTTTCACCAATAAATTGTATGTTGAAACTTTATAAAAAAGTACTATTATTTTAGAATTCTTTTGATATCAGAGTATTCATATCCTTTTGCGAGTAACCTTGCAATTATTTTTTCTTTCTCAATATTCTTGTCTTGCAATTTTTCGTATTCTTTTATTAATCGTTCTTGTGAATTATCTGTAAAAGTAATATTACTCATTGCATAGTTAATGGCATCTTGTCCATAACCTTCTCTTAGCAATTTTTCTATTAATTGCATTTTTTGTTTTTTTATTGGATAATCAGATTCCGGTTTAACAAGTTTTTCAGCAATTCTTAATGCATTAGCAAATTCATCATCTTTTTCGTATTTGCTGAGATTTTCATTTATTAAGTCTTGTTCTATACCCTTTTTTATTAAGAGATTGTAAATTGCTTTTTTTCCTTTGCCTTTTCTAATTAATTCCTCGGTATAACGATTTGCATATCTTTCATCATCAATAAAACCAATTCTTTCAAGCTTTTTGATAATTTTATTAATGGTACTTTCGTCAAGTTGGAATTTTGTTAAATACTCATTTATCTCTTTTTTGGTTCTTGGTTTGAAATCGATAAAATGCAATGCTTTGTTGTAATACACCGTATTATTAACGTCAGTCATTAAAGTTTTATAAGTTTTTTGATCTAAGACATTACCTTTTATTAAACGATAACTTACTATTTGATCTTCATTTACTAAATAGTCTTCATCAATTTCTTCAAGCCTTAGGTAATATTTTTTACCATTTTTAACTACTTCTTTTATAGTGTATGTTTTATTTACTTGGCTCATTTTCCTTTTCCACCTGCTCTGGACTATCATAAGTGAATCCTTCACCATGAACTTCACTTACCCTTGCGACAAAAATGAATGCACGTTTATCAATTTCTAAAATAAGAGTTTTCATTTTATAGAATTCATTATTAGACATTACGCAAACTAACATTTTTTTATCTTCTTGTCTATAGCCGCCTCTTGAATATATTTCAGTAACACCACGTTCTAAAACACTATATATTTTATTTTTTACTGCTTCAGGATCACTTGTTATAATATAGACAGCTCGTGAATTAAAGCCACTAAAGACAATGGCATCCAATACCACACCAGATAAATATATAAATAAGAAACCATATAGAATCATAAAGAAATCTTTAAAATAGATTGCGGCAACAGTAACAATTGTACCATCTATCATTAATAAACTAATTGAAAAAGGTATCTTAAACCTATCTAACAGTATTTGTTGAATTATATCAACACCACCTGTTGATGCTCCTTTTTTCAAAGCAAGACCAAGGCCAAATCCTGAAATTACGGCACCAAATATTATTACTAACAAATATGATCCTGCCATAATTGCGTTAGCGGCATTTTGTCCAAGAGCAATATCGGATAATTTAATTGCTAATTCTTCTTTTGTTAAAGATAAATCTGGGACAACATCTTGTAATAATAGAATTATCTTTTCAAACATAAATACATATACTGGATAAATTAATGATGTATATAGAGTTTTTAAAAAGAATTTTTTACCAACAAAGATCAAGGCTATTAGCAATAACACTACGTTTATAATTAGAATAATAAATGAAGAGTTTATTTTTAACCCTGTTATTGCATTAGATAAAATAGTAGCTATTCCGCCTACTCCACCTATTACTAATTTATTTCTATCTATCAAGATGCTATATGCCATAGCCATCAAAAATACTCCTAAATTAATTGTTAAAAAATCTTTAATATGTTTTTTGGTTATTTTTATTTTTTTCATTTTTTCACCTACTTAGTACTTTTATACCACTTTAAATATGCATTTAAAAATAATTCTAAATCACCATCTAGTACATTTGAGGGTGATGAGCTTTCCACATTAGTTCTATGGTCTTTCACCATGGCATATGGGTGAAGAACATAACTTCTAATTTGGCTACCAAAAGCATTATCAGTAATTGGTGTTCCAATATTTTTTTTCAAATTTTCTTTTTCTTCTAGCATTTTTTGATATAGTTTTGATTTTAAAACTTGCATAGCTCTTTCACGGTTTTGAATTTGACTACGCTCATTTTGGCAATTCACTACAATACCAGTAGGAATATGAGTAATACGCACTGCTGAATCAGTTGTATTGACATGTTGTCCTCCGGCGCCACTAGAGCGATATGTATCAATTTTTATATCTTCGGGATTAATAACTATTTCTACGTTGTCATCTATTTCAGGCATAACATTACATGCAACAAAGGAAGTATGCCTTCTTGCATTACTATCAAATGGTGATATTCTAACAAGTCGATGAACGCCCTTTTCACCTTTTAAGATACCATATGCATTAGGTCCTTTAACTGCAAATGTAACACTTTTTATTCCAGCATCACTTGCTTCTTGGTAATCTAATAACTCAAAATCGAAATTGTTTCTTTCTGCGTAACGTTTATACATTCTATATAGCATTAATGCCCAATCTTGTGATTCAGTACCACCGGCACCAGGATGAAGTTCCATAATGGCATTTAAATGATCATATTCTTCATCTAGAAGTAATGCTATTTCAAATTTTTCTAATTCGCTATTTAAGTTTTTGATTAGTGATTCTGCCTCATCAAATAGGCTTTCATCATTTAATTCAACGATTGTCTCTAAATCTTCAAGATCTTTGCTTAGAGTTTGAAATTTAGTTAATTTTTCTTTTAGTTCATTATTGCGTTGTAAAAATTTTGTCGCAGCATTAACATCCTCCCAAAAGTTTTCGGATGCCATTACTTTTTCGTTATCTTCTATTTCTTTTTTTAATTGTTCGACTTTTATTACTTCTGAAATATCTTTTAGACGTTTTTTAAAGTTTTCTAGCCATTTTACAATTTCATACTTTTCCATAATAGCCTCCTTTTTCTAAAATTAGCAAGCTTAACAACGCTAAACTTGCTAATATTTTTTTATTTTTCGTTCATACCACAACAATATTTATATTTTTTACCAGAGCCACAAGGACATGGGTCATTTCTGCCAACTTTTTTATCCTTATTAACAACTGGTTTACGTTTTGCGGTCTCTTCTGCACCAGCATTAGTACCTGTTACTTTTGCTTGTTCTTCACGTTGTAAATTTTCACGAAGAATAACTCTATTTACATTTAATACTACTTCATCATTAATTGTAGCTATCATATCATTAAATGTTTCAAAAGCAATTTGTTGATATTCACGAAGTGGGTTAATTTGTGCATATGATTGAAGTCCAATACTTTGACGTAGATTACTCATTTGATCAATATGATCCATCCAATGGCTATCTACTACTCTTAGTAATACAACCTTCAAAAATTCTTGGAACACTTCATTTGGTACTTGAGTTTTTTTATTTTCTAGTTCTTCAATGAATTTATTTTCAATTAATTCTGATAATTGTTCTTCGTTTAATCCCTCAACTTCATCAATAGTAATTTTACCACGATTAAAGAATTTTGAAGCAAATTCATTCATAAATCTTACTGCGTCTACTTCTGAATTCTTCTTTTCATGAACAATGTAACCACCTATATTTCGTTTAACAACATTTTTAATCATCTTACGAATAGTTGGTTCCATATCATCTAAGAATAAAATATCTTTTCTTTGGCCATAAATTACTTCACGTTGTTTTCTTAAAACTTCATCGTATTCTACAACATTTTTACGACTATCGTAGTTTGCTCCTTCAACTTTCTTTTGGGCACTTTCAACAAATCGTGAGAACATTTTTGATTCAAGTGGAGTTTCGTATCCATCAGCATCAGGGTTAGCAATCATACCTAGTAGTCTTTCAAAACGATCGCCTCCGAATCTAATCATTAGTTCATCTTGAGCTGATAAATAAAATCTACTATAACCAGGGTCTCCTTGACGTCCACTTCTACCACGCAATTGGTTATCAATACGACGTGCTTCATGACGTTCAGTACCTATTACCGCAAGACCCCCTAATTCTCTTACGCCTTCGCCTAATTTAATATCGGTACCACGACCAGCCATATTAGTTGCGATTGTAACTGAGCCTTTTTGACCAGCTTTCGCGATAATTTCAGCTTCACGTTCATGTTGTTTAGCATTCAAAACACTATGTGGAATACCATTACGTTTTAATAAATTAGATAATAGTTCACTTGATTCAATTGAAATAGTACCTACTAGAACTGGTTGACCTTTTTCATGACGTTCTTTAATATCTTTTGCGATAGCAAGATATTTTGCTTTCATTGATCGAAATATTAAATCCGGTTCATCAATTCTTATAACTGGCACGTTGGTTGGTATTTCAACAACGAACATATTGTAAATATTTCTAAATTCTTCTTCTTCCGTTTTTGCGGTACCAGTCATACCTGCAAGTTTCTTATACATTCTAAAGTAGTTTTGATATGTAATTGTAGCTAAAGTACGAGTTTCCTTCTTAATTTGAACATTTTCTTTTGCTTCAATTGCTTGGTGTAAACCATCACTCCATTGACGTCCTACCATTAAACGACCAGTGAATGGGTCAACAATAACAATTGCACCTTCATGAACTACATAATCTTTATCTTTTTCCATAATGTAGTTTGCTCTTAAAGCATTATTAATATGATGAACAATTGTAACATTCTTAACATCATATAGATTGTCTACATTAAAATATTTTTCAGCTTTTGACATACCTGATTCAGTTAAAGCTACATGGCGATCTTTTACGTCAATTTCATAATCTTCTTGGTGTAAGCACTTTGCAAATGAATTGGCTTGTACATATAGGTTAGGTCCTTTTTTCTCACCACCAGATATAATTAATGGAGTTCTGGCTTCATCAATTAAAATTGAGTCAACTTCATCGACAATGGCAAAATTCATTTCAGGACGTTGAACCATTTGTTCTTTATATAAAACCATATGGTCTCTTAGATAGTCAAAGCCTAATTCACTATTTGTTGAATATGTAATATCACAATAATATTGTTCACGCTTTTGTTCAGAATCTAATTCACGTAAATTTAGACCTACTGTAAGTCCCAAAAATTTATGTACTTCACCCATTTCAGTAGCATCACGGCTGGCTAGGTATTCATTTACTGTTACAATGTGAACACCTTTACCAGGTAAAGCATTTAAATAAGCAACTAATACAGATGTAAGAGTTTTACCTTCACCTGTTTTCATTTCCGCAATATTACCAAAATGCATTGCGGCAGCACCAATAATTTGCACTTTGAATGGGGTTAATCCTAAAACACGGCTGGCAGCTTCTCTTGCGGTGGCAAAAGCCTCTACCATAATGTCATCTAAGGTTTCACCTTTTTCAAGACGTTTTTTAAACTCTGGTGTTTTGGCTTTTAATTCCTCATCAGTCAATTTTTTATATTCATCTTCTAAAGCTACAACTGCTTCAGCAACTTTACTACATTTTTTAAATTCTTTATATGTGGGGTCAAATAATTTACCAAACATGAAATCATCCTTTCTGTTTTCCTACATTAATTTATCTTTCTATTATGATACCAAATTTTTCGATTTTTTTCAAGTTATTAGTTATCTTTTATATTGCTATTATTTTCATTCATTTGTTTTTCGTTTTCGTTCTTCTTGTGAAAACTCACATCCGCAATAATCTTGTCGATATAAGTCATATTGTTTAGATAATTCTATCGAATGTAAATATCCTTGTTCTTTCTTATAATTAGAATATAGAAATTGACATTTTTCATCGCTATATCTGTTTCCTATTTCATTTATCCAATCACTATTTTTATAGGGACTAATTGATAAAGTAGTTGTATATAAATCATAACCATTTGCCTTAGCATATTCATAAGTATCTTTTAATCTAAGTTCATAACAACTATAACATCTTGGTGATTTTTCACCAAGTTTTTCTTTACCTTTTATGGCATTTAAATATTTATCATGGTCATATGGTAAATACTCAACATTAATATTAAGATTCATTTTTTTTACCAATTCTTTTAATTCTTCTAATCGATAATCAAATTCTTCTTTTGGATAAATATTAGGATTATCAAACAGGATTGTTAAATCAAATGCCTTTGCAATAACCGTAAGCACATGGCTACTACATGGTGCACAACAACTATGTAAAAGTAATTTCTTTTTGATAGTTTCTTGATTATATTTTTCAATTTCCTTCTTAAAATCAGTATAATTGCTAATCAATTATTTCACCCCATTTCTCTATTAATTCAGTATATACATTAATATTTGCAATCATTTTCGGACAATTTCCCTGTTCATTTTTGGAGTTAAACCAAATAAAATCTATATCTGAATTAGTTGCAAAGCCTCCATCAATACGAATATCATTGCCAATCATAAGGCATTTTTCTTTCACTAATTGTAATTCTTTTGAAACTTTTTCAGATATTTCTCGTGATGGTTTTCTAAACCCAAGATCACTTGATGAATAAACCTCATCAATATATGCTAATAATTTAAATTTTTCAAGAGTTATTTTTAATAACTTTGAACTAAAAATTGAATTGCTTACTATAAAAATTAGATATTTCTTTTGCTTTAAATACTTTAAAAATAATTGTGCATCTTTTATTTCTTCATTTTTTTCACAATTTTCATAGAATATTTCTTCAAGTTTTTCATTAATTAAATTTTTATCAATTCCTAATTTTTCAAATAATTTAGTCAAATAATCGTTAAGAGATATCTCAATACTGGTTTTTTGACGACTATTATCCATTATATTGAATAAGTTTATTCCATAATCAACAAATTCTTTCTTTTTAATATTTAGATAATTATAAATTGCAACTAGGCCGTTTTTTATTGATATTTCTTTATTTTTTACTAAAGTATCTCCTAGATCTATTAAAATAGTATCTTTCACTTATATCACCATTAGTATTATACTATTATTTTACATTTTCTTCAAGGTAAAAGAAAAGGAGGTTAACCTCCTTTTTGTATTTTATTCTTTAGTTTCTATGATACCATAGCCTCCATCTTTACGAATGTATACAACCGAATGACGATGATTTGCTTCATTAACAAAAGCAAAGAAATCGTGATCCAATAGTTCCATTTGGGTAATTGCTTCATCTACTGACATAACTTCTTTATCAATTACTTTAGTTTTTGAAACATCTACAGGTTCTTTTATTTCGTCTTTAGCTTCTAATTGACTAAAATGATTAGCAATTCCATCACGTTTTTTAATCATCGTATTAACTTTTTGCTTATGGCGCAATAGCTGTCTTTCAACCTTGTCCGTCGCAAAATCTATTGCCGCATACAATGTGTCTGCTTTACTTTCTGCTCGTAATATTACGTGTTTTAGCGGTATTGTTATTTCAACAACAGTGTATTTGTCGAAGCCTTTGCATAATACATTAGCAACAACATTCTCACTACTATTAAACAACTTTTCGAGCGAACCTACTCTTTCGTTAATGTAGTCTCGAGCACTATCACTCATTTTAACTAAATCATTAGTTCTAACATTAATCTTCATAAAAACAGCTCCTTTCAATGTAAAGTTCATCTTTACAATATTATTATACCAAATACTTTAATTAATGTAAATATTTTTATTAGTATTTTTTATAATAAATTCAGATTAATATTTACTTTTTTTCACTTTTATGGCTTTATTAATTTAAATATCTACATTATTTTGATTATATTTTAACATTTTTAGATTATAAAAAATGCCTTAAATAATTAAGGCATTTATCCAATCAAAACGAAAACATCTTCATCGCTATGATTTAGTAATTCAGTTAAATCTTCATACATAGAATAATCATTAATAAACCAATATACGTTTTTTGCATGTAAAAATAAATATTCAATACACTTATCAAAAATTATTTTACCTTTATATTTTTCAATGTTAATCATAATTATATTTTGGTTTCCAATTATGACTCTATCTACCTTTGGTAAATTATAATTTGGTTTAAATAAATTCTTTAAAATTTATATCCCCCCCTATTTACATTTTTAAATTACGATACTAACTAGTTTATTTGGAACTACAATAATCTTTTTAGGTATAGCACCGGCAAGATTTGCAATAATTTTAGGACTATTTAATGCCAATCTTTCAAGTTCTTCTTTTGGAGTATTAATAGCAACTTGTAGTTTATCACGCAATTTACCATTTACTTGTACCACAACAGTAATTTCTTGGTTAATAGTCTTATGTTCTTCAAATGTTGGCCAACTTTCATATGTTATTGTGTTAGTATGACCTATATAATTCCAAAGTTCTTCACCTAAATGTGGTGCGAATGGATAAACCATCTTAATATATCCTTCTAGATATTCTTTTGGCATAGTAGGATTTTTATAAGCTTCATTTGCAAAAATCATAAGTTGCGAGATTGCGGTATTATATCTTAAATTTTCAATATCCTCACTAACTTTTTTAACTGTTTGGTGATAAATTTTTTCAAGCGAATGATCATTTTCATCTATTTTCACAACTTCAGTAACTAAACGATAAACACGTTCAAGGAAACGTCTAGCACCATCTACACCAGTTGTTGACCAAGGTTTCATAGCATCAAGTGGTCCCATAAACATTTCATATACTCTTAAAGTATCAGCGCCATAGCTTTCAACTATATCATCAGGATTTATTACATTACCTCTAGATTTAGACATTTTAACTCCATCTTCACCTAAAATCATTCCTTGATTGAATAATTTATAGAAAGGTTCTTTTGAAGTTACAATGCCGCAATCATATAATACTTTATGCCAGAATCTTGAATATAGTAAGTGTAGTACCGCATGTTCTGCACCACCAATATATAAATCAACTGGAAGCCAACTGTTAACCATTTTTTGAACATTCGGATCTGTTAAATCTAACATTTTACCATCATCTTTTAGCAAATATCCAATATAATACCAACAGCTACCTGCCCATTGTGGCATAGTATTGGTTTCTCTGCGTCCCTTTACACCATCTGCTCTTGTCACTTCTAACCATTCTTTGGCATTAGCAAGTGGACTTTCACCAGTACCAGATTTTTTAAGGTTAGTCATTATAGGTAATTCTAATGGTAAATCCTTTTCATCTAATAATTCAATAGTACCATCTTCCCAGTGAATTATTGGGAATGGTTCACCCCAATATCTTTGTCTTGAGAAAATCCAGTCACGTAAACGATAGTTTACTGATAACTTACCAATATTTTTTTCGACTAAGAATTCGCCCATTTTTTTAATAGCATCTTCTTTATTTAAGCCATTTAAGAATCCTGAATTAATGTGTATACCATCTTTAGTATATGCTTCTTTGGTAACATCTCCACCTTCTAAAACGGGAATGATATCTAAATTAAATTTCTTAGCAAAGGCATAATCGCGTTCATCATGAGCAGGTACTGCCATAATAGCTCCTGTTCCATAACTTACTAGTACATAATCAGCAATCCAAATAGGAATTTCTTTTCCATTTACGGGATTAATTGCATATGCTCCTGTAAAGCAACCAGTTTTTTCTTTATTTAATTCTGTACGATCTAAATCAGATTTAGCTTTTGCGAAATTAACATATTCTTTTACAGCATTAAGTTGTTCTGATGTTGTAATTTTTTCCACTAGTGGATGTTCTGGAGCAAGTACACAATATGTAGCACCAAACAATGTATCACAACGAGTTGTAAACACCGTAAATTTTTCTTCACTATTTTTTACTTTAAAATCAACTAGTGCCCCATTACTTTTGCCAATCCAATTTCTTTGCATTTCTTTAATTGATTCAGGCCAATCAATTTCATCTAAATCTTTTAATAATCTTTCAGCATAAGCAGTTATTTTTAATACCCATTGTTTCATAGGACGTTTTTCAACTGGGAATTCACCACGTTCACTAACCATCTTACCATTTACGTTAATTATTTCTTCGTTAGCAAGTACAGTTCCTAATCCTTCACACCAATTTACTTCGATTTCCTTTAATTCAGCAAGACCTTTTTTGTATAGTTGGCAAAAAATCCATTGTGTCCATTTAAAATATTCAGGATCACATGTTGCAATTTCTCTAGTCCAATCGTATGATAAACCAAGCATTTTAATTTGTCTTTTAAAATTAGCGATATTTTTATAAGTAAATTCTCTTGGATCATTTCCAGTTTTTATCGCATATTGTTCAGCAGGAAGGCCAAATGCATCCCAACCCATTGGGTGCATTACATTAAAGCCTTTCATTCTTTTGTATCTACAAATAATATCAGTTGCGGTATAACCTTCAGGATGACCTACATGTAAACCAGCTCCACTAGGATATGGGAACATATCCATAGCATAGTATTTAGGCTTATCAGAATACGATGGAGTTTTAAATGTTTGATTTTTATCCCAATATTCTTGCCATTTTTTATCAATTTGTATGTGATTATAACTCATTTTTCTATTCTCCTATTTGTTATCTTTATTGTTAGTTATTGAATTCGCTAGTTGTTGCAATGCATAATATCTTATGGCAATTAACAAATAAATAACTGAAATTACTTCTCCTAAAATGTAAATTATTGCGCTTGACCAAAAAATTGATAAAACATTAAACACGACTCTTGGTGTATATGTTAAAACGATTAAAGAAAAGATCTTTTTGAAAGGTAGTCCCATCTTATAATATAATAGTTTTACTACCACCGCAAAAATTAATGCTTCAAGTAAAAAATTTATTATTCCAACAAGATAAGTTATCGGACAAGTAGTAAGTAGAATTAGTGTCTTATTCTTGTTATAACATGATACAACTAATTCATTTATTTTTCTTGCAAAGCTAGTTTTATTACTACTTACACCACCAAAATCGATAGGTACAGCCCCTAATTTATCATAAGTAATTTTCATTGCTTGATAGTTCATTTTTAAACTTGCAACATTTTGCTTGCCATCATCAAAATGATATTTTTTACCCTCATAAGTAGAAACAAACAATCTTGCATGATCTTTAGTAAATTGTAAGAAGATTAATGATTTACCAACCATTTCATTAGGTAATTGATATTCAGTAAGTGCAAGTTCTTCATTACTGAAAAGCATTACAAAACTACTACCATTAAAATCTTTTACATATACATACTGAGGAGTTGCATTATTTTTAGTCATTTCTAAAGTAATACTTGAATCCTCATTTTTAACTAATGCGTAATTTATTGTTTCTGAACTAGCAAAACTATTTGTAATGCTATCTTGTTGATTTTGGTTTAAACCATTAAAAGTTGTCAATGTCATAATGTTTGGTAACACATAAATCAATACTAATAAAAGAAAATATAATAATTTCTTTCCAAATTTTTGATCAACGTATTTATATATTTTACTAGGTTTTATTAAGCAGTCTTTAAACTTATTGTACATACCTATTACTCTCCTTTTTTTAGATATTATACCATATTTTAGCAACATTGTAAAACTTTATGAAATTTGTTTTTTTACACAATTTATTTTTTTAGAAAAGGTTTTCATTTTTAACTTATTATAGTTGAAAAATAACTTTAAATATGATAAAATAAACGTGTATACAAGGAGGTATATAATGACGAACAAAATATTCAAAAAAACAATGTTTGCACTAACTATTTGTGCATGTTTGTTCTCACTAACACTTTTCACAGCAAAAGCTGGTTCTGTTTCTGGCATTAGTTATTTAAATGCTTCCGTTGGTGAAACTTATGATAAAGTTGGCATTGCCTACCACTGTTCAGAAGATGAATCATATGTTTTATATGGTACTTCTGTTAGTGGCAATAGCATCGTAAACCCTACGAAAGTGGTTTCTAGTTCTACTCTTTGGAAATATGATGCAACTGATGAAGATAAAAAAATTGGTTATGGATTTGACGAAAGATATGTATGTAAAGCTAATTTATCGGGTTTAAAGCCTGCTACTACTTATTATTATCAAGCAGTTTCAAGTTCAGCAAAATCTGAAATTCAACAATTTACTACTGCAAGTAATAATGGCGAAAAGAAAGCTTTCTTATTCTTAACTGATATTCAAAGTTCTGGTTCTTCTTTTGGAAACGCCGAAACTTTAATGCAAGCATTATTAAACAATACCGTAATTAAACCTAATCTAGTATTTATGACTGGTGATCAAGTTGACCGTGGTGGTATTGAACAACAATGGATTGATTATTATAAATACGTTCCTTCACTATCAAATATTTTACAAGCAACTCTTCCTGGAAACCATGAATATTATTTAAACAGCGGTGGTAGTTATGTTAGTAATGAAGTTTACAACCAATTCTATAACAACCCTCTTAATGGTCCAAGCGATCGACTTGGTTCTTCTTATTATTTCGTTTATGACCAAATATTATTCATTATGTTGGACACTGTTAAGACAAATTATAGTGTTAATGCTCAACAAGAATGGTTTAGAAATGTTGTAAAGAATAATCCTTCACAATGGATTATTGTTGGATCACATCCAGGCTTATATGCAACTGGTGCATATTCTGAAGATGCAAAAATCATGCGTAGAAACTGGCTAAAAGTATTTGAAGAATGCCAAGTGGACTTAGCTCTTAATGGTCATGAACATGTTTATGCTCGTAAAAATATCCGTTACAACGGAAATCCATCTAGTGAAACTGCTGGTCCAAAAGATGAAGATTTTGGTATAACATATTTAGCAGGTAGCGCTGCTGGTTTGAAACTTTATGGTGATAAAGCAAAACCTTCATTATTAGAAGATTATGATTACTATGACAAGTTTACTAATAATACAGGTTGCATAATCACTGTTAGTGACAACCGTATTGAAGTCAAACAATACACAGGTGGTGGTGTTAAAAAAGATGAATTCACAATAGAAGCTAAACGTCCTAAAACTATTGAAAATATCACACCTGAAAACGCTATTGATTCATTCAATTTAGAATATGATCCTACTACAGAAAAAGTTAGAATTACTTGGGCTGAAGAATTATATGGTAACGTACAAGACATATTTATTAAGGGCGGTTACAAAGATAAAGATACTATTGTTGTTTCTTCAAGCAAATTATGCTACAAAGAATACAAGGTTGTCGATACAGAACTTAACTGGAATTGGCATATTACACTTACAATGAGAGATGGAACAGTTCTTGAAAAAGATTTACCACTTATTCTAAACCCTGATATAATAAAATATCAAATTACTTATGATCTAGATGGTGGAGTAAACAACCCTGATAATCCAACTGAATATTGTGGAGGAGATTTACCAATAGAATTAAAAGATCCTACTAAAGAAGGTTATGAATTTGTTAAATGGACTTTAGATGGTCGTCGTGTAACAGGTATAAAAGAAGGCAAAACTGGTGATTTTCATTTTGTTGCAGAATGGAAAAAGATTGTTCAACACACAATCACATTCAATAGCGATGGTGGAACTGATGTAGAATCTCAAACTGTTACTGAGGGTGAAAGAGTTTCTGAACCTGCTGCTCCAACAAAAGAAGGCTATACTTTCATTGGTTGGTACGATGGCGATACAAAATTTGATTTTACTACTAGAATTGCAAAAGATTATACATTAACTGCAAAATATGAGCAAATTTCTACTGGAAAGAAAAACTGTAAAAAGAGTTCATTAGCTGTTATTTTAGCTAGTACATTATTACTTTCTTCTTGTCTTGTAATATTTAGAAAGAAAAAATAATTAGCAATATAAAAAGTTAGCATTATTATGCTAACTTTTTTTTAATCTATTCCTTTTAATGATTCTACCATATTAATCTTTCTGTTCTTTCTTGCAATGAAATAACTTACCACGAAAGATAAAAGACATGTCAATAAACTAGTAAGTAAATAAGTTACCCAACTTACAACAGGTACCATTTCGTATTCTGATGCAAGTTCCTTTATTAAGAATCTTAAAGTGAAATCACCAACAGGTAGACCTATTATAAGGCCTATTATTGTAAGCCATAAGTTTTGACTTATTAATAATCTTCCAATCTTTTTATCTTTAAATCCTACTACTTTTAAGGTTGCCATTTCACGATATCTTTCCATAAAGCTCATAACACCTAAATTATAAAGAACAATACCACCAAGTATAAATGCAGCTATAATCAAGCATGTTACTGATAGTTTCATTAAACTCATAAAAGTATCAAATGATTTAATTATGCTATCTTTTGTTTGGACACTTGGTATTAAGTTACTTGTTGTAATATTTTGATAATCAGTATATAGTGTATTGATATGGTATACAAAACCAATGCTTTTTGCGTACTCTAATGTCATTACAGCTACTTCTGTTATAGTATGGATAATTCCTACTACTTTAACTGTATATGACTTTTCTTCACCATATGGGGTGAATTCAAATTCGTCACCAACTTTTAACTCAAACTTTTCGGCAACTCTGTCACAAATATAAACACCATTATTTTCAAGTTTGAAGAACTTCATCTTTTGATCTAAGAACTTTACTCTATCGTATTTAATATCATACATTTCAATAGTCATTGTTTGATCTTTTACTTTTACACTATTTATTGAGGCAAAATCTGCTTCATAATCATTTGCAAGTTTAATAGATTCTTCATTTGTTGCGCTATCTGATAAATTTATTTTTGAATTATAATTAATTGCTTTATTATAGAATACATCGACATAATTATTCATTGTATCTCTCATACCAAATGATGCAATTATTAAGAGTGTACAACCAATTATACCAAATAGTGTCATTATACTTCTTGCTTTATGTCGCATTATATCTCTTAAGTTCCATTTTGTTCCAAAATTCAACTTTTTCCAAAGTTTAGTTTTTTCTATTTTTAATGGTTTCATCTTTTTAGGAACATAAGGTCTTAATGCTTCTGCTGCATTTCCTCTTAGCATATTTTTAACTGATAAATAGCCTATAAAAGTTAAGAACACATTAATTAGAACAATTACTATCGAACAGAACCATGGCATATGCAACTTCCAATCGGGCATATCAATATAGGTACCCATTGCTCCATTAGGATTCATAATATAGTAAGCAATTAAATAGCCTAATCCTATTCCAATTACCGTACCAATTATACCTATGAAAAACGAAAATGAAGTATAGTGCCAAATTATCTTCTTATCTTTGAATCCTAAAGCTTTTAAAATACCAATTTGTGTTTTTTCGTTTACCGCAAGTCTATGCATTGTTGTAACCATTGTTAAAATGGCAATTGCTAAGAACATTACTGGTAAAATAGAACCCATTGTTTTTCCTTCTTGTACTTCGCCTTGAGACATTGAATAAGCTATCGTTTCATCTTTTGAAAGAATAATTGTCGCTTTATCAAGAGCACTATCTACCTTTCCTGATAATTCCTTTTTAGTTAAATCAGATTTAATATTAATTTGAGTGTAAAGCTCCATTCCTAATACTTTTTTTAACATTGCTGGTGAAATATAACCATACCCATAATTATGATAATCAGGCATAAGTTGTGATTCATCAGGAACACATATTAGGTATTCACTAGCTTTTATTAATCCTACAACATTACAACTTATTGTAAATGATTGATAGGTTAAATCCAAAGTATCACCAATTTTAATATCATTTTTATTAGCATATTGCTCTGATAGCCAAATTCCACTATCATTATCTTTGTCATATTCTAAACCATCACCCATTAATTTGAATGATGAAATATTGAAGTTTTCACAAACCGTCAAAGCAATTATTTTTTTTGTATCTTTTACTTGAGCATTGACTGACAAATATCTAGTAGCATCTTTTACGCCATCTATGTTTAAAACTTTTTCTAAATCCTCAGTTGTAAAACCTCTTGTGTTATAAATTCGATAGTCCGCAAAATTTGTTTCTTCAAAGAAATTTCTTGTGTTTTTATCAAGGCTTTTCCATTCCATATTGAAGCCTGCAAATACCCCAATACCAATAGCAATCATAATAATCATTGAAATAAATTGAGCACGATAATTTTTTATCGTTCTTAACATTTTCTTGAATAGCATATTACCACTCTACTTCCTCGATAGATTGAGGTTTTTCTTGTTCTTCATATGATTTTATTTTACCATTTTTTACTCTTACTATTACATCTGCTATTTTTGCAATATTTTGATTATGTGTTACAACAATTATTGTTTTTTGATATTTATCACACATATCTTTTAATAATTTTAAAATCATAACCCCCGTTTTTGAATCAAGTGCGCCAGTTGGTTCATCGCATAAAACAATTTTAGGATTTTTTGCTAGAGCTCTTGCAATTGAAACTCTTTGTTGTTCACCGCCTGATAATTCAGATGGAAAATTATTTGCGTGATCTAATAATCCAACTCCATCTAATATTTGTTTTGCATCTAAATGATCTTTAGATATTTCATTTACAAGACTTATATTTTCTAATACAGTTAGAGTAGGAATTAAATTGTAGAATTGGAATATGAAACCAACTTTAGATGCACGATATTCAGCTAGTTGGTCACTATTTAAATTTGCAATATCATTACCATCAACAATTATTTTTCCATTTGTTGGAGTATCTAAACCACCAAGTAGATTAAGCAGTGTAGATTTCCCGGCCCCACTTGGTCCTAGAATTACAACAAATTTTCCTTGTTCAATATTTAAACTTACATCATCTAAGGCTTTTAATTCATGATCACCAGTAGTATAAACTCTACTAACATTTTGAAATTCTATTATACTCATTATTATGCCTTCCTAATTAATTTTTTTATATCTTCTTCATTAATTTTACTAATGAATAACCATACGTAATTATCACCACTATCATTTATTCCTTTACTTGAAAAATAGTTTTTAATACCTTCGTATAGTTCATTGTAATAATCGTAATATTTTTTTCCAGTATCTGTTAACTCAATATATTTTTTGTTTTTCTTCAAAATATCTTTAGTTATCATTTTTTTGACCATAACAGAAACAGAAGGCTTACTAATGCCCAAAGACTCTGCGATCTCCGTTACATTATGTAAGCCTTTCTTTTCCATCATCATTAAATATTTAATTTCCGATGTTGTTATATTCATAATTATATCTTTAATCTTTCTTTAATCTTTGCCAATATTTTCTTTTTTGGCTACTTTACAGCAGCTTTCTCTATGAGGACAACAACAACATCCTGATGAACAACCTGGTTTTCCTTTTTTCTTATTTACGATTTTTAATATAAATGGAAGAAAAACCAAACCAATAGCTACTATCATTATTATATATTCAAACCATTTCATATTAACATCTCCTTATTATTTAATATTATTATTTTGCAACATTTAAATTCTTTTTAACACGACGACTAACGTTCATTGCAAGAACTACTATACCAGCAATTAATAATGCAATTACTAATAAGCCTAAAATCCATGAGAATTCACATAATGTTCCAATCCAGTATACTAACAATGAAATTACATATGAAGCACCTAACCACCATGCAATTGTTACTAAGAAGCCTTTCTTACTACTTTCAGATTTAGCAGTAGCAACTGCAGCCATACAAGGTAATGTAAATAAGTTATATACTGCGAATGCATAAATTGCGGCATTGCTTAATTCGATTGTACCTTCTTCTAATCCAAGTGAAGCCATTGTTGCAACAACATCTTCTTTTGCAATTAAACCTGTAATAGAAGCAACTGAATATTTCCAGCCATCTGCACCCATTGCCCAACCAAGAGGATAGAATACATACTTTAATAATCTACCTAAATCAGCTAACATACTATCTTCGATTTCAACCATTCCTTGCCAGAATGCCCATTTGAAATTAGATAAGAACCAAATTACGATGATAGATGCTGTGATAATTGTTGAAGCTTTATATAGGAAGTGTTTGAATTTTTCCCATAAATGTGCCATCAAGTTCTTAACTTGAGGTCTATGATATGCAGGAAGTTCCATAATGAATGGAGGTACTTCATGATTCTTGCTGAATAACTTCATGATGATTGCAGAAACAATTGCAATTACGATACCGAATAGATAAATTGAGAATACGAAGATATCACCTAAGAAGTGTCCACTTACTACTGCAGCTAACATAGCCCAAATTGGAGCTTTGGCACCACAACTGAAGAATGGAGTTACTCTAATTGTCATATCACGTTCTTTTTCATCTTCAAGAGTTTTTGTAGCCATCATAGCAGGAACGCTACAACCAAATCCCATTAATAGTGGAATGAAGGCTTTACCAGATAAACCAAATTTTCTGAATGCTCTATCCATAATGAAAGCAACACGTGCCATATATCCAGAATCTTCTAGAATTGATATGAATAAGAATAATAGTAATACTTGTGGAATGAAACTAAAGATAGAATCAATACCAGTTAAGATACCATCTACTACTAAACCTGTATACCAAGTTCCTTCAGGCATGAAACCATTGAACAAATCAATAATTGATCCTGTTAACCAACCCATCCAACTTTGTAGGAAGATACCGATTGATGGAACACTAATTCCAGTAAATACTTCGCCGGCTTCAAGAGCTTCTTCAACTAAGCCATCATATCCCATTCCTGTGAAGAAATTAATCCAGCCTGGATTTGTTACTTCTACTCCGAATAAACCATTTAAGAATAGTAAATCTTCAGAGAAAACTAAATGGAATACTACAAACATAATTAGAAGGAAGATAGGAATACTCCAAATACGATGAGTCAATACTTTATCAATCTTATCAGATTTTGAAATTGTATTATCTTTTTCTTTCTTAATTACTGTATTAGAGAAATTACTTGTAATATATTTATATCTTTCATCTGCAACGATTGCTTCAAAGTCACCATCAAAAGCAGAACTATCAACTTTTGATTTTAATTCGCTTACTTCCGCAATAATATCTTTATGATTAGCAACTTCTAAGTCATCATTTTCAATTAATTTTATTGCATGGAATAATGGACTACTTACTCTACTTTCAAATTGTTCAGCAGTTTTATTAACTAATGCTAATAATTCAGCGTTTTGAATTACTGTAGTTCCTTTTCTAGGTTTCTTAGCGATATTGTATGCTTTTTTCATTAATTCATCAATACCTTCACCTTTTAAGGCACTAATTTCAACAACTGGTACGCCTAATTTCTTTTCTAATTCTTTAGTTAAAATAGTAGTACCTAATTGTTTTACTACGTCCATCATGTTTAATGCAATAATCATTGGTGCATCTACTTCTAACAATTGAGTTGTTAAATATAGATTTCTTTCTAGGTTAGTTGCATCAACAACATTGATAATACAATCTGGATGTTCATCGATAACAAAATTTCTTGAAACAACTTCTTCTGGTGTATAAGGACTTAAAGAATAGATACCTGGTAAGTCAACGATATCAACCTTATCACCTAATTTTTTATAAACACCTTCACGCTTATCTACTGTAACACCTGGCCAGTTACCAACGTGTGCAGTTGAACCTGTTAATTCATTAAATAGCGTAGTCTTACCACAGTTAGGATTTCCCGCTAATGCAAACTTCATTATTCAACAACCTCCATTAATATTTTGTTAGCTTCATCTTTTCTTAAAGTTAATTCATAACCTCTAATTGTTACCTCAATTGGATCACCAAGTGGAGCTAATTTTTTTAAATAAATCTCTGTGTTAGGAGTAACTCCCATATCGAATAGTCTTCTTTTGATTTTGCCTTCAGCTTCAATCTTTTTAACTATTCCCTTTTGACCTACAACAAACTCGTTTAAATGTTTTTCCATTTTATTTTCTCCTTTCTACGCAACGATTATTTTTAATGCTGTATCTTTGTTTAAGGCAAGTGTAGTGTCCAAAACCTTAATTATTAAATCATTTGCAGAATGTGATACAACTGTAACTTCTGTACCAACGCAAAGTCCTAAATTTAATAAATGATGTTTTGTCTTTTCATCTGTTAATATCTTAGCAATTCTTATTTTTGTTTCTAATGGTGCTAAAAATAATGGCATATTATTTCCTTTCTGGTTAGCAATTGCTAACCAATTATGCTTTTTAAAAGTCACCTTATTGCCGGTGACCGTTAGCTATTGCTAACTAATACTGTTTTTAAAAACTACCGAAGTTGGTAGTAAGTTAGCAATTGCTAACAACACTAATATTATACTGATTTTTTTAATAAAGTCAATAGTTTATTAGTGGAAAACGTTTACAATAGTTGCATATTTTTATAATCTATGATAAAATTAAGTGCTGGCTAAGGAGTGATGATATGAAAATACATGAATCAGCAGAAGATTATCTAGAAAGAATACTAGTTTTAAAGAAGCAAAACGGAAAAGTTATCTCAATTGACATAGCTAATTCAATGAATTATTCTAAGCCTAGCATTTCAAGAGCAATGAAAAATCTTAAAGAAGCAGGCTATATAGTTATTAATAGCAAAGGTGAAATCGAACTAACCGAAAATGGCGCAAAGATTGCCAATAGAATATATGAAAGACACATTTTATTAACTAATTATTTTATTAAACTTGGTGTACCTGAAGAAATAGCCAAGCTTGATGCATGTCGTATAGAGCATGATCTTTCTGACGAAACTTTTGAAGCTATCAAAAAACATGTATTAAAAGCAGAAAGTATATAAAAAGAGAACTAAACTACTTAGTTCTCTTTTTTCATTTATTTTGCTAATGCATTTTTAGCAGTTGTGCATAAATTTTCAAACATTGCAGCATCATTAACCGCTAAATCTGCTAACATCTTACGGTTGATGTCAACGTTAGCAAGTTTTAATCCATGCATTAATTGATTGTAACTTAAACCAAGTGCACGGCTTGCAGCGTTGATTCTAACAATCCATAATTTACGGAAATTACGTTTGTTATTCTTACGATCTCTATATGCATAAACTAACGATTTCATTACTTGTTGGTTGGCAACTTTGTATAAACAATGTTTTGAACCAAAGAAACCTTTTGCTTGTTTTAAAACTCTATTGCGTCTTCTTCTTGATACAACTCCGCCTTTAGTACGTGGCATAATTCATTACCTCCCTAATCAATATTAGACAAAATTTGTCTAAGATGTCTCTTGTCGCTACTTGAAACAAGAGCAAATTTACGTGTTTGTCTAGTTTGTTTTTGTGTTTTGCCTGGAGCAAGATGTCTATTACCAGCTTGGCCACGTCTTACTTTACCAGATGCAGTGATTGTTAAGCGTTTTTTAGTACCGCTATGTGATCTCATTTTTGGCATAAAATAATCTCCTTATAATTAATTTTTCTTTTTTTGTAGTTTAGGACCTAATGTCATAAACATGTTTCTTCCATCAAGATATGGTGCTTGTTCAATTTGTGCAACTTCTTCAAGACCTGTCGCAAATTTAACAAATAATTCTTTAGTATTGTTTGATTGTTCAATCATTCTTCCTCTAAAGCGGCAACTAACTTTTACTTTGTCACCATTAGTTAAAAATTTTTGTGCAGCTCTTTGTTTAGTTTCAAAGTCACCTACATCAATTGTTGGACTCAAGCGCACTTCTTTTACAGAAATGACTCTTTGATTTTTGCGGGCTTCTTTAGCTTTTTTATTTTGCTCGTATCGATATTTACTATAATCCATCAAACGGCAAACTGGAACCGTTGCATTTGGCGCAACACAAACTAAATCGTATCCTCTGTTTTCAGCAATCTTCAAAGCTTCATCAAGAGCAAGTTTGCCCAATTGTTCGCCTTCTTCTGAAATAACCAATACAAATTCAGCTTCAATTTCCTCATTAACTAAATTTTCTTTTTTATCGCCTGGCTTACTAATAACATTCACCTCCGTGGAATTTTTAAATAAAAATTGTGGAGAAAAAGAAATAAAAAGCAGTGGATTCCCACTGCACTAAAATCACAAATTCTGATTATGACTCTTTTACCTACCAACTTAATCAGTCAGGTGAGAAGTGGGACTTCTTCTTTTCACAATATTTATTACACGTATATTATATGATAAATTCCAAAAACAGTCAAGCAAATGGCTTTTATTCTTTATGAATATAAACCAGATAACCGAACTCTAAGTATGTACAACCAATTAAAATGAGAGCCATTATATGGTAAAATAAGCTACTATTAACATCATTAAAACTAGTTGGCAAAATTAATTCAAAAAAAGAATTTAACACATTACCTAAATTAATGTCTGTTATAATTTCACTTGCAAAATATAACACAATTGGTATTAAAATTGCATACAATGTTTTAAATATACGCATTGTGATGAGAGAAATAAACCCATACACATTTGCAATCAAATATATTTCTAAAAAATATTTAAGTATATAGTTATTCAAATGATACCAATTAACTAAATAATATCCCATCGTAATATGTATTAATAGAATTAATGCCATATAAATTGCAATTAAAAACATGGCTACTAATATTTTAGTAAAATAGAATTTTTCAATTCGAACCTTTTGTGAAATAATTAAACGATAGTTGTCAGTATTCTTGTTAAAATATATACCATATAAATATGTAACAAAAATAATTGTAATACTTTTTATAAAAGTAATACTATAGTTTTCGTAATTTTCTAACAGTTCACTTTTTTGCATCCAATTATCATTTCTACTTAATGGCTTTAACAAAAAGAATTCTAATAAGACAAATGTAGATACAATTATTATTAAAATAATTTTATTAACTTTATTTAATATATACTTTTGATGTAATTTCATTAAATTCATTGGGCACTCCGAATTGAATTATATTTTTATCTCTAACTTTAAAATCATTTAATCTATGAGTTGCAATAATTATTATTTTATTGTTTTTTTTAAATTTTCTAAGTTCTTTAATGAAACTATTTTTTGAATTTTCATCTAACCCTGTTAGCGGCTCATCGAAAATATAAATATCGCTATTATTAATTAGAGCTTGTATAATGACTATTTTACGCTTTGTACCATTTGACAATTTACCTATTTGATAATTTTTGTATTTTAATATTTCAAAAGTTTCTAAATATTGATCTATTTTTGTATTTTCTTTTAAACCATTAATTTTGCTAATTAATAGTAAAAAATCATACATTTTTATATACTCTGGTAAATTTAATCTTTCTGGAGCATAGCTTATTTTTTTATTGTTTAGATTAATACTTCCTTGATATTTAACTTCATCTAATAAGCATTTAATAAAAGTTGATTTACCTACTCCATTTCCACCTAAGATAAAATTATATTTATCATTAGATAGTTCTAAATCAATATTTTCTAATACTAAATGCTTATTATAACTTTTAGTTAAATTATTAATTTTAATAGCATTCATATCTTACTATTTCAGCTTTTTTTGATGTTGTATTAAAGTATTGAAATGGATTTATAAATTGATGGTAATTTTTTCCCATTATTTCGTACTCGATAATAAAACCTAAAGTTTGAATTGTAATTGGTTTATCATATTCTAATAACAATAACAGTTTTTGTTGTTCTTCTTTTTTTATTATTATTGGAAAGTTTAATTTACTACTTACAATATTACTATTTTCTAATTCTTTAATTTTTATTTCATTAGTATAATCTTGATTATTTAAAAGACATATTTGATTTTTGACATTTATTCTTTCATCAAGCGTGTTGATACTTAAAATTTTAATATCTTGCTTAGTTGTATTATTGATATCCATCCCTACTCCCATTAGTATCATTTTACTTTCAATTTCATTTACAATGCCTTTTAAGTGCGTAACCTTTATATCACTTTCACCTTTTTGAGGATTAAAAATTATACTACCAATAGATAATTTAATGTTTTCTGATGATGTATAATAGATTGTAATACTTGCGTCATTAATTTGCATATTATCTTTGGTTTCAATAGGAATCTTCAAATCTACCCGATATTTACTAAATTTTTTGTTATCATATGATACAATTTCATTATTTTCAACAATATTTTCAAGTTTTACTTCGTAGAAATTTTCACTATTTTTATCCGTTAATAATACTCTTTCAACATTTTCTTTTTCTAAATAATCGTCATTCTTTTGAGTACTATATAAATTTACTGAAAAACTTTTATTATCATTCATCAAGTAATACTCTTTTAGATAGGTCATATAGTAGTTTACCTTTTTACGATTTACAAGGGCTAAAACAATAGTAGTTATGGCAAAGACCATTAACAAGCTTACAATTATAATTTTAATACTCAATAATTTCTTCATATAATTCATAAAATTCATTAATAACGTCAACATATTCCCACAAGTTTTGATTAAGGCATATGCCACACAAATAATACTTGGCTGCACCATTTGAAAGGGTTGCATAGCCTTTTACAACTAGTGATACTTTTCGTTTAGGATCAATTTTAATTTTAAAATCAATTTCCTCTTGATATGAAATATCATTTTTAATACCGATTTCTGCTCTAATGCTTTGATCCATACCCCAACTTATTTTAGTTGTCTTGCCAGATAGTTTTGTTGCCAAAGTACCGGTGACGGTTTTGGTTGTTTGCTTTTTTTCGGTTTCGGTAGTACTATATTTAAATTCAATTGATTGTCTTGTGTTATTTGATCTAGAAAAAATAGTATTTGCTTCATAAATGACTTGACGATTATATAAGTTAGTATAATTTGACCATCCAAAAGCTTTTCTCTTTACATTTTTTAACATTTGTCTCTTTTCATTCTTTGACATTTTTATCAATAATTTTGCACTTTCATCATATAAAAAAGTAATATCAGAAAACTCTTTATGACCAGTTTTTGATGATGCTTCAACTGAAAAGATTGAACAAAATGTCATTGTAATTATAAACGTACTTATAAAAATTTTAAATATTTTTTTCATATTTATTCTCCTTTCACTTAAAATAATACGTATAGTATAATCAATTACGTTAAATGAATATGAAAAATATTTAATATTTATAAAAAAAACGATAATAGAATTTAATCTATTATCGCTTTCATATTTGCTTGTTAATAAATTTTATATTTCATTATATAGTTTTACACCTTTTGTATACAATAGTTTTGACAATATTAATACACACAAAATATAAATTAAAATTATTATTCCGAAAAACAAGTAAGTATTAGTAATATTTAATACAAAGTAAAATAATAATGGTATTGCGATTAAACAAAAATCGATTCCCATTGTTAATAATACTGATATACCTTGTTTTACTGGTTCTACTTCGCTTTCCCATGATAATTTGGGAAACAATAGGTTTGCGATTAATCCAATAATAGAACTTAATAATACTAAAAGTAACGAAATAGCTAATAATAGCGGTATATACCAAAAGTTCTTTAATGCTAGACTCAAGAATATTGAAGTTAGCACAGCTGGAAACAAATTAACCATAAAATTAACTTTTATTTTTGCTTTAAAGACATCCTTGTAACTAATTGGATGGGCCTTTAATATCCATATTTTTTTACCTTCAATTGAAATTGAAGACGCGGTGGTTGGTGCAAGCACTTGCATTAAAAACATAACAAAAATAATTGTTACATCAAAATTATTTATTACCACCGGCATTATACCACTTGGCATCGGTCCTTCATAACCTGAAGCAATTATTGCCTCAATCATTGAAATAAAGCTATTTTTACCCGATATCAAAATAACAATTGCCAACATCAATGTAAGAATTGGCCCCATTATGGTATTAGTTACATAAATTGGTATTGACATATAATTATTTAATTCTTTTACAAACAAATCTTTTGATACTTTAGATGGCGTATAATTACATTCTATTTTTTTACTGTGATATGTTGTAATATTTTTGCCTAAAGATTTTGATCTAATTATAACTGAAATAGAAAATAAGGCAATTGGTATAATACAAATTATTAAATAATTAGTTATTCCACCATAAAGCATAAAGTTTTTGAAAAATTGCATTATCGCCAAATCGTATATTTTAGATGCATATGATACATTTTGTGATACAAGCATAAAGCCTAAATAAACAATCGCAAAAGTGACTATTAAAGCCATATTGAAAACAGTTTGTATTACTTTACTATACTTAAATTTTTTAGTTGCTAGAATAAGTAAACAACTAAGAATTCCTGATATGCCACTTGCAAAAAGCGTCAATGCTATTAATTGTAACAAGCCTCTTAATACAAAAATGAATGATGTTCCTTTTACCATTACATAATATAAAATATAAGATGGAAATAGCACAATTAAAACAAGTAGAAAATCAAATAATAGATAATATAGGATTTTAGAAATAACAATGTCTCGTTTATTTATTGGCAAACTAAGTAATAATTCTTCATCAGTTGCTTTCATATTATTACCACTTTCAGTAATTATTAATACAAAAGCAAACATTATCATAGTTGTCGCAAAAGAATAAATTGCTATTTCTGGAACTTCAAGTTTTATAGCATTAGAAATATTGTAATATGATAGTAATGTAAATATAAATGAAAATACCAAACCAACGATTAATACGATTATAGCAATTGTATAGGTAGCTAGTTTTCTTTTGCTATTCTTAAATATTTTGGCAAAAAACATTCTAAAATAGTTACTTACTAATTTAAAAATATTATTCATTATTAGTAAGCTCCATAAAGACATCTTCTAGAGTACTATCTTTTATTACTTCTTCCATTTTGCCAGTTATTAATAATTTGCCATTTTTAATTATTGCAAGTTTATTACACAATTTTTCAGCAACTTCTAAGACATGAGTTGAGAAAAATATTGCGCCACCATTTTCACAAAACTCCACCATCGCCTTTTTTACTAAATATGTAGCTTTAGGATCCAATCCGACAAAAGGTTCATCTAAAATAAGTAACTTAGGTGAATGAACTAAGGCTGAAATTATAACTAATTTTTGTTTCATACCATGAGAATAAGAACTTATCAAGTTGTTCAAATCATTAGTTAATTCGAATTCAGATGCATATTTATCAATAATTGCTTTTCTTGTTGTTTTATCTACTTTAAAAATATCTGCAATAAAGTTTAAATATTGTATACCCGTTAAGCTATCATAAATATCTGGATTATCAGGAATATAAGCTATCATTTTTTTGCATGCAATTGGATCTTTTTTTATCGAAATACCATCTATCAATATATCGCCATCATCAAAAGGAAGAATACCTACAATAGATTTTATTGTTGTGCTTTTTCCCGCTCCATTGTGACCAATGAATGCAAACAGATCACCAGAGTCCACATTAAGAGAAAGACCACTTACGGCGAAGTGATCTTTGTTATATGCTTTTGAATAGTTATTAATTGCTAGCATTGCCATTTATTCTTGCAACTACACTTTCACGTTCTTTTAATAATTCTTCAAATTTTTCAGCATTATGGTCAATATTGTTTTCTGATCTTTCAGCGTTTCCTTTAATAAAAGCAGCACGTTCAATTAATCTCTTGTCGATTGCGGCAACCTCATCATTTCCTTCTACAGTTGTAAGAGTTGCAGTAAGACTTGCAAGATGATTTAAGATACCTTGGAATCTAGCAGAACTGCTATTAGCAACATTTGTAAAATAACCACTTAATTCTTCAATCTTATAAATTTCTTTAACACGTGGTTGGTTTTGCATTAACATATTATTATGTAATCCACCAAAGCACATAAAGATTGCAGCAAGACATGTTATTACAACAAAGATAAGGATAGCCCATATAAAGTTTAATTTTGCACTAACAAAGAATAATGCTGTTGTTGCAACAAATGTAACAATTAAATAGCCATATATGCCAGCAAGCAATGGTCTTAAACCTCCATGTGCAACTGCTTTTTCAACTATTGCTACTACTCTAACCGCAATAAACGCAATCATCATCCATGCATATAGAATCCAGAATGTTGCCTCTTTAAATAATTCTTGATGGTTTTTACCTACAACCAAAAATAATATTACATTGTACATTACAAAAACAATAGCCCAAGCCATAATAAAATATTTTGAATTTTGTTTTGTTTTCATAAGTAATCCTCCTTACTATTTATATTTTATTCACCTAATTATATCATAATTCCTAGTAAAATACAAATAAAAACATTAATTATTAAACATAGAAATTTTAAAAAAGTCAAAAGCATCATATTTTTTTACTATGATGCTTTTTTATTAAGTTTTTATTGTTTATTAGTGTAAATTACTTTACCATTTCTAACTGTTTGAACAACGTTTAAGTCTTTATCTAATATAACAAAGTCTGCACGTTTTCCTTCTTTAATACTTCCCATTTGGTCAAAAACACCAAGGTTTTTTGCAGGATTTTGAGAAGCTAATTTTACTACTTCTTCTAAAGGTAAATTTAAGAACTTCATAACATTTTTAACGGCGTTGTTCATTTTTAATACGCTTCCAGCAAGTGTACCATTTTCCAAACGTGCTTCACCATTTTTTACAATTACGACTTGACCACCTAATTCAGAAACACCATCAGGCATATGTTTTGCACGCATTGCATCAGTGATTAGAGTCATCTTGTCAGCTGGTTTGTTTTTATGTAATAATTGAATTGCAGGTCCACTTACATGAATACCATCACAAATACATTCACAATTTAATTCATCAAATAAGAGACCAGAACCTACTGTACCAACTTCACGATGATGTAAAGGTTTCATAGCATTATATGTGTGTGTTAAATTGGTTGCACCAGCTTCAACAGCTTTTTTTACATCTGCATATGTTGCATTAGTATGACCAATTGAGGCAACAATGTTTTGACTAACTAAATATTTTATCAATTCTGTTGATCCTTCAACTTCAGGGGCTAAAGTAACGATTCTTACACAGTCACCAGAAGCATCTTGGTATTTCTTAAATACTTCAACAGATGGTTTAGCAACATATTCAATTGGTTGTGCACCAACAAAATCCTTAGAAATAAATGGTCCTTCTAAATGAACACCAAGAATTTCTGCACCTGATTCAGGTGATAATTCACGATACGCTTTAACTGCTTTTAATGCTTTAGTGATATTTTCAGGACTTTGTGTCATTGTTGTTGCAAGGAAAGCTGTCGTTCCTTCACTGGCAAGTGCATTTGCAATTTTACCTAAGTCTTCCATTGTTCCATCCATTGCGTCGCTTCCAGCAGCTCCATGAACATGTTCATCGATGAATCCAGGTACTACAACATATTCTTCAGGAAGTTCTTGTAATCCTTCTTCGTTTTTTCCTATTGTTACAAATTTTTCGTCATAAGTTAGGCTTGTTTTTTCTAAGCCTTTTTCAGTTACAATCCATGTATTTTTAAAACCTTTCATAATTACACTTCTTTCTTTAAAATTTTTAAGATTATTTCTAAATTATAACTTTGTTTATTATAAACATAACTTTGTCTAAATGTTAAACTTTTAAATTCTTTGTTTGCTAGTTTTATATTGTATGACTCATCCGTTTTAACGCTATACGCACCATCTTTTAATATTATTGGGTAAATATCAACTTGATCTATATCAGCCGAACTACTAACCGATAATTGAAAATTACCGTAAAACATCAAATCATTTATATCGTTATCATTGGTATTTTTTAAAATGCCTTTTTCTACTTCTTGACAATTATATTGATATAGATTATTTCTACATACCAATATATCGTTATTTAATTTATCAATATATATTTTTACATTTGAATCATCCAATGTCTTTGTTTTTTCATCAACAAAATTTATATATAAACCAACATACTGATAATCTAAGCTTTTCTCTTTTCGACATTTTGAAAATAGTGAACTATTGCAACTACTTAGTAGTAACATAATTACTAACATTGTAGTTGAAAATATTTTTCTTTTCATATTAACGACCTATACATCTTAACACATCGTTAAAGCAAATAAATACCATAAGACCCATTAATAAAATAAAACCAACAGTATGTATAATGTTTTCAACTTTAGCATTAGGTTTTTTCTTTGTTATTGCTTCATACACTAAAAACGCTAGTCTACCACCATCTAATGCAGGTAAAGGTAATAAATTAACAAATCCCAAGTTTACACTTAAAACTGCCATCCAAGTAAATAATGAACCTTGTTGTACAGCAGATTTTAAAATTGTAAAGATTCCTACTGGTCCGCTTAAATCATCTACACCAATTCTACTATTTGAGAATATTAAACCTAAAGTTTTTACAATTGATGTAATTGATTGACCTGTTTGTACCCATGGCATATATAATAATTTTACTAAATTAAATTTATTTCGGCAAGTTATTCCTAATTGTACTTTGGTTGAAGTAATTCCTTGACTATTTAATGTACGTTTATCATATGCTTCAATTGGTTCGCTTGTTGAAATGTTACCATCTCTATTATAACGAATTAAAATATCTGGACCAACTTCAATAGTTTCTCTTTGGAAAAATGCTAGCAATTCTGACTTTGTAAGCACGCGGTCATCATCATATTTAAGTTCATCGATAATTTCACCAGTTTTAGGGTTTTTAGCAAATATACCAATTATTTTATCATTTTTCATTAATCCTGCAATAGCTGCTTTGGTTTTACTATTGTTAGCAGAATATTCACCTATTATAGCATCATCTGTACCATCGTTTAAAAGAGCAAGTTCAATTGTATATACGTAAACAGATGGATTTATATAGATGTCTTTGCCATCTTTTGTTGTAACATGAACTTTACTAGTATAGTTACTTCCACCAGCTGCAATTTGTGCCATTATCAACGATATATCATCCCAACTTGAAGTAGCGATTCCATTTATTGAGGTAATTTCATCACCTTTTTCAAGCGTATTATTAGAATTTTCTACATATGTTACTTCACCTATTACAGTATGCTTAGTATCGGCATAACCTGTAAATAAACCAATTGCAAAAAATACTACTACCGCAAGAACAAAGTTCATAAATGGTCCCGCAAAAACACTAAAGAAACGATTTAATAAAGGTTTATTAACAAAGTTTCTATCATAAGGTGCAATTTGAATTTCGGCTTTTTTCTCAAAATTAACTAAACAGTTACGTTCAACTATTAGTTTATTGTATTGTTCTTCGTCATCATTTTTTACTTCAATAAACAATTCGTCTGGTAAAGCTTCTTTTGTACCAATCAAATCATATTTGCCAAGGTTATAAATTGGCAAATCTTGATATTTCGGATTATCTAAATTAACAATAATTTTGTTAACTCTTCCCTTTTCAATAACTAGTCTAACTTTTTCTACACCCTTTAAAATGTTATCTTCAATTTCTTCACCAGCCATTGAAACATATCCACCTATTGGAAATGCTCTGATTGAATAAAGGGTTTCACCTTTTTTCTTTTGATAAATTAAAGGTCCCATCCCTACTGAGAATTCATGACATAAGATACCTGCTTTTTTGGCAGCCAGGAAGTGTCCACCTTCATGAACGATTACTAAAACGCTCATAACAAATGCAAAAGCAATTAATCCTATTACTGTCCACAAAAGATTAGAAAAGAATGCAGAAGCATTAAATAAAAATATATTCATTTTATCTCCTTTTTACTTGTTGTATTGGTTGTAAATATCATAATAAACCATATTATGAAGAGTCATAATTTTGGCAACTTCAACGGTTCCTTGTTGAAAGCTATCATATTTATGATCATTTACTGTATCAATTACAATTTTTCCTATCTCAAAAAATTTTATTTTATCCTCTAAAAATAGTTTAACCGCTGCTTCATTTGCGGCATTCAAAATAGTACAATACATCTTTTTTCTTTTAAAGCAATCGATAGCTACTTGAATTAACGGATATCTTTCAAAAGATACTTCTTCAAAATGTAAACTACCTATTTTAACTAAATCTAAAAATTCAACATTAGCGTTGTTTATATGTTTAGGAGCTTCTAAAGCATATTGTATTGGTAAATGCATATCAGCTGTAGCCATTTGGGCATAAATAGAACCATCTTTAAATTGTACCATTGAGTGTATAATGCTTTCTCTGTGAATTATTGGTTGAATTTGGTCAATATCAATATCAAATAAATAACTTGCTTCGATTAATTCAAATGCTTTATTCATTAAAGTAGCTGAGTCAACTGTAATTTTTTCACCCATTTTCCAATTTGGATGATTTAATACTTCTTCCTTAGTAACTTCAAGTAACTCTGATTGACTTTTATCTCTTAGAGAACCACCGCTTGCGGTAATTATTAGTTTACTAATATCTTCTTTTCTTGTTCCGTTTAATAATTGATATATTGCGCTATGTTCACTATCAATTGGAATTATTTTTACTCCATTTTTTTTAGCAAGTTCCATAACAATTGATCCACCAACTACAAGTGTTTCTTTGTTAGCTAAATATACATCACGAGCGTTAGTAATAGCACTGATTGTTGGAAGTAATCCGATTGCTCCAACTAATGCATTAATAACAATTGGTTCTTCAACATCATATCTTACAATTTCTTGTAAACCACCGTCACCATTAGTTATTTTTATATTTGGAAACTGTTCTTTTATTTCTATAACATCAGAATATTTAATTCCACAAACCATTTCTGGCGAAAATTCTTTAATGATTTCTAAAGCTCTAGTAATATTATTACCAAAACTAAATGCTGCTAAACGATATTCGCTATTGTTTTTTATTAAATCTAAAGTTTGTGTTCCAATTGAACCAGTTGCACCTAATAAAATTATATTTTTCATATTATATAACCCCAATTATAAATATAATTATATAGAATACTAATCCACCTAAAATAGTACTATCAAATCTATCTAATACACCACCATGACCAGGGAAGATTTTACCATAATCTTTTATTTCGTATTCACGTTTTAATTTAGAAGCAACTAAGTCACCTAATTGTCCCGCAATGCTTACAATAAGTGCTATACCAAAAATAGCAATTAAATACCAAACATTACTTTCGATATTCAAGAATCTTATTTGATATTCACATGCTGGTTCTAATAAGAACGTCAATAATGTAATGTATCCAGTACCAAAAATAGCTCCCGATAATGCACCACCAATTGCGCCTTCAATTGTTTTTTTAGGACTTATATTCGGGCATAATTTGTGTTTTCCAAATAACATCCCAAAATTATAAGCACCTATATCGGTTGCCATAACGGTGATTATTACAAATGTTAATAAAATTAAACCAACAACTCTAATATCAATTGTATTAAATAATAGAACTTTAAATTCGAAATCTGTACCTACTCTAATAGGAAGTTTATTTAAATTACGCATAAATTCAAATATTGCAAAAGTTATTCCACTATATGCATTTGAAAACATAAAGAAAATACAATTTTTAAAACTAATTCTACTATCAAAAATTGATAATACTAATAATCCAACAAACTCACTACCAATAATAAGCAATATATCGATGAATGTACCAAATCCGCTAGAAACTATTCCTGAAACAAGGACAATTAATAGTGAAAATAGTGGTACTATATATTTACATATATTAGGTATACTATTCTTAGTTTGATACATATTTATCAATTCATATGTGCCGAAATAGGCAAGGAACATTATTAGAGCGGTTGAAAACCAGCCTCCTAATACGTATAATGGTGCAAAGATTATAAACATCACTGCTCCTGTTATTATTCTTTGTTTCATTCACTTTTCTCCAATCCGCCAAATCTTCTATTACGTCCAAGATATTCATAAATTGCTTCATAGAATTCTTTCTCGTGAAAATCAGGCCAATATACTTTTGTAAAAATTATTTCCGCATAAGCAATTTGCCATAGCAAAAAGTTACTGATGCGCATTTCACCACTCGTTCTAATTAGTAAATCAACTGGTGGTATATCTTTAGTGTACAAATTTTTTTCAAAAATGGTCTCATCAATTTCATTAATTGTAAGGTTATTATTTTTAACTTGCTCACAAATTTTCTTAGTAGCATTTACAATTTCTTGTTTTGCGCCATAATTAAAAGCAAGTAAGAACGTCATACCATCGCAATTTGCAGTTTTGTTTTCCATCGTTTCAATTGATTCTCTTACATCTGGTGCTAATTCTTCTTTTGAGCCAATCATCTTAAATTTAATATTTCGATTTATTAATTTTTGATAATCTTTACAAAGATTTTTAACTTCTTTCATAATAAAGTTAACTTCTTCAAGAGGTCTAGACCAATTTTCAGTACTAAATGCAAATACTGTCAAATATTTAATGCCTAATGAAGACGATATTCTAATTATTTCTTGTAAAGTTTTAGCACCTTTTTGATGACCGAAGGTTCTTGGCATAAGCCTTTTTTTAGCCCATCTACCATTTCCATCAAGAATAATTGCAATATGGGTAGGTAATTTTTTATTTAAAATAATAGTTTTTAATTCTTCTTTTTTCATATTTATTCTCATACACTAACACATTATACTACATATGAAGGATTTTTACCATTATTTAGTTTGATAATTTTATTAATTTTTATATTTTAAAAGGGTATGTAAATTTTACATACCCTTTAATCTCTTAAATCGACATAATGTCTTGTTCTTTTTCTTTTGATACTTTGTCAATAGTTTCAATATATTTATCTGTAACTTTTTGAACTTCATCCGAATAACGTTTTAATTCGTCTTCAGAAATAGCAGAATCTTTTTGTAATTTTTTTAGTTGATCCATTGCTTCACGTCTAACGTTACGAACAGCAACTTTGTTATCTTCTGCTAATTTCTTAGCATCTTTAACTAACTCTTTTCTTGTTTGTTCAGTTAGTTTTGGAACAAGAATTCTAACCAAGTCGCCATCATTTTGTGGATTGAAACCTAAATTAGCTACTTGAACTGCCTTTTCAATATCTTTAAGAATTGATTTGTCATAAGGTTTAATTACAATCATTTGTGGTTCGGGGGCAGAGACACTTGCTATTTGGTTAATAGGCATTGGTGAACCATAGTATTCAACCATAATACCATTTAAAACGCTTGGATTTGCTTTACCAGTGCGAATTTTAGTAAATTCTTTTTTTAAAGACTCAATAGTCTTCATCATTTTATCTTCACATTGTTTAATAATTTCTTTTGGCATTTTCTCTCTCCTTCTATTTTGAAATAATTGTTCCAATTTCTGGATGTTCAATTACTTTTTTTATATTACCCTTAACTCCCATATCAAATACAATGGTCTCTACATTATTGTCGCTACAAAGTGTTGCGGCAGTAAGATCCATTACTTGTAAATGATATTTAAGTAATTCATCATATGTAATTTTAGTGAAACGTTTTGCTTCCTTATTTGTTTTAGGATCGCTATCATAAACACCATCAACACCATTTTTTGCCATTAATATTTTAGTAGCACCAATTTCTAACGCTCTTAAAGCAGCAGTAGTATCAGTGCTAAAATAAGGGCTACCTGTACCTCCACCAAAAATAACAATATCTCCTTTTTCAAGTGACTTTCTTGCTAACTTTTGATTGTAAGGTTCTGTGAAATTTCCAACTGGAATTGATGTCATTACTTTAGCATTAACATTAATTGATTCAAACGCTCCATAAAGTGCCATGGCGTTTAAAATTGTTCCTATCATCCCCATTTGGTCTGCAGTTATACGATCCATACCAATTGTTGATGCATCTCGGCCACGCCACATATTTCCAGCACCTATTACTACCCCAATTGAAACTCCTAGCTCACTTAGTGCTTTAATCTCATAGGCAATAGTTTGAACTTTTGCCATATCGATTCCTGTACCTCCTTGTTTTGCAAGAGCTTCTCCAGATAGTTTTAATAAGACAGTTTCTTTCATCATTATATCCTGTATTAGTGTTTTTGTGCAGCAGCAGCTTGAGCAGCAACTTCTGCAGCAAAATCATCATTTCTCTTTTCCATACCTTCGCCAACTTCAAAGCGAACATAGTTAACAGCAGCACTATTGTGGCTCTTTAAGAATTGAGCAACTGTTACACTTGGATCTTTAACAAATGGTTGATCTACTAAGCAAATTTCTTTTTTGAATTTTGCAAGACGTCCCATAACCATTTTTTCAATGATATTTGCAGGTTTAGAAGCATTAGCTGGTTCATTAGCGATTTCAGCTTTGATTACTTCTTCTTCATGTGCTAAATCTTCATGATTAATTGATTGTTCATCAAGATAACGAGGATTGTACATTGCTACATGCATACATACATCTTTGGCAACTGTTGCATCATTACCTTTAATTACTGATAAAACAACAATTTTACCACCATTGTGTTTGTAAACACCAAAAACTTCATCATCGGCTTTTTCTACTCTTACTACTCTACGTAAACTAATTTTTTCACCGATTGTAGCTGTTGCGGCAACGATCATTTCTTCGATTGTTTGTCCTTTATAGTTTGCAGCTAATGTGCATTTTTCACATGCAGTATCATTTGCAACACATGCTTCACCAATTTCATGTAATAAAGTAGTGAATTTTTCATTTTTTGCAACGAAGTCTGTTTCTGAATTTAATTCATATAAGTATGCTTTATTTCCATTGATTGCAACATCGCATAAACCTTCAGCTGCAATTCTTGTAGCTTTCTTTGCGGCTTTAGCAATACCTTTTTCGCGTAGCCAATCAACTGCTGCATTAATATCGCCATTACATTCAGTTAAGGCTTTTTTGCAATCCATCATACCTGCGCCAGTTTTTTCTCTTAATTCTTTAACTAAAGATGCACTAATCATATTTATTATCTCCTTGGTTAATTATTTATTATTCAGCTTTTTCTTCTGCTGCAGCTACTACTTCAGCAACTGTTGCGTTTTCTTCTGCTTTTGGAGCTTCTTCAGCTTTTGGAGCACGTGGAGCTCTCTTAGGTTTACGATCACCTTTGTTTTCGTGTTCAAAACGTTGTGGTCTTTGAGGACGTGCAGTTTCTTCTTCTTTTTCTTCTTCAGGTAAAACATAAGGTTCTACAGCAACGCCATTGCCTTCAAGTACTGCATTTGCCATTACACCAACGATTAAACGAACAGCTCTAACACCGTCATCGTTTGCAGGGATTACATAATCAACATCATCAGGATCGCAGTTAGTATCTACTAGACCAAATACTGGAATGTGTAATTTTCTAGCTTCTGCTACAGCATTATGTTCAGTTTTAGGGTCAACTACAAATAATGCACCTGGTAATTGTTGCATATCTTTAATACCACCAAAGAATGATTCTAATTTAACCATTTCTTTTTTGATTGCAATAACTTCTTTTTTAGGAAGTACATCAAATGTTCCGTTTTCTTGCATTTCTTCATATTTGTGAAGTTTAGCAATTGATTTGCGTAAAGTCTTAAAGTTAGTCATTGTACCACCAAGCCAACGTTGATCAACGTAGTATTGACCAGCACGAGTTGCTTCTTCTTTGATGATATCTTGAATTTGTTTTCTTGTTCCAACGAATAATACTTTATTGTTGTTTCTTACGATGTCTACCATTGCAGCATATGCTTCTTCAATTTTATCTGCAGTTTTTTGTAAGTCAATGATATAAACACCATTTCTTTCATTGAAAATATACTCTTTCATTTTAGGGTTCCAACGGCGAGTATGATGTCCGAAGTGAACTCCAGCTTCTAGTAATTGCTTCATTGTAATTACAGCCATGTTTTTAATTCCTCCATTTTATTTTGTTTTCGGCCTCTAAGAATATCCACATAAGCACGCCAATTTATAAACAAGACGGCTTACTACTTTCTTATGTGTATTTGTTTTTGCCTCTAGGCCATTTGTTATTATAACACTTTTTCTTATTTTTATCAAATGATATAGTTATTTATTTATCAATTTTTTTTAATAAAGTAACAAAACTTAATCCTTCGTGTTCTTCCTCTTCGTCAATTACTTCAAAACCAAGGTGTTTATAGAATTCTACATTATATTCTTCTTGCATAATTGTGTCTACATACCAGTTCTTCACTTGAGGATTTAGTTCAAATAATTTATTAAGTACATAAGTTCCATATCCTAAATGTTGATATGGCTCAAGTAAATAAAATTGAGCTATTTTTAAAATCTCTTTTTGATCTAACTCAAAGCAAAATAATCCACCAATGATTTTATCATCATTACTATCTAGTAATTTATAATATTGACCATAACGATATTTTATATTAAATTGCATTCTATGTAAATCCATATGGTACGGATTACTATCAAAATCTCCATATTTTTGTGAATATACAATAAAGGCTTTTTGTTGTATTTCTAATAATTTTTCAGCATCACTTTCTAATGCTTTCAACATTTTAACCATTTAAATTTCCTCCATTACTAGCCAATTATTTCCTATTTTGTCTAGGATGATTTAACATATAAGTTTCTTTTATTTGTTCTTTTGATACGTGTGTATAAATCTGAGTTGTTGATAAATTTTCATGTCCTAGCATTGTTTGCACACTTCTTAAATCTGCACCTCCATTTAATAAATGAGTCGCAAAAGTGTGTCTAATCATATGTGGATAAACATGAGTCATTAGAGCTGTACGATCAATAATATTATCTAAAATTACTCTTACACCTCTTGTTGTTAAAGCCCCACCATGGTGATTTACAAACAAAACATCTGGAGCATTTAATTCATTTTTTCTTATCAATTCAGGCCTTGCGACATGAATATATTCTTTCAAAATTGCAATAGTTCTATCATTCATTGGTACATATCTTTCTTTATGACCCTTACCAAATACCTTAATCATACCGTTTGGAAAATCAAGATTTTTTTCAGTAATTGAACAAAGTTCACTAACACGAAGTCCCGATCCATACAATAGTTCTAAAATTGCATAATCTCTAACCCCCATTGAAGTTGACTTATCTATTGCATTAAACATTGCTTCTATCTCATTTTCATATAAAAAATGAGGTAGTTTTTTTTCAATTTTTGGGGTTTCAACATTATCAAAGTATGATTTTTCAATAATTCCTTCTAGCGTTAAATATTTATAAAAGGCCCTTAGACTAGATATTTTTCTAGCAATACTCTTTCTGCTATAATCTTTTCCAACCAAATGTGAAATATAATATCGACCAATATTATCAGTTTTTATTTTTAATAAATTACCATATTTTTCATTCTCTATAAAATTTTTGAACTCGTCAATATCTTTTAAATAACTTTGTACAGTATAGTTAGAATAGTTTTTTTCTGCTTCTAAATAATTATGATATCTTTGAATTGCCTCTTCACATTTCTTTTCATTATTATCAGTAGCGATATTTTTATTTACTCTACTAACGGGTTTAACATTCCCTCTGACTTTTTTCTTTAATGCCATTTATTGTTCTTCCTTTATTTTGCTTCATCAAGTATTTTATTTAGATTTTCTAATGCTCTTTTAGCATAGGCCATTTTTCTTTCTTTTTTGTATACTTTTCCTTCTAATGCATTAAATATTCCAAAATTAACGTTCATTGGTTCAAAAGTATCTGGCTGTTCAATCTCCGCATGATAACTTATATAGTTTGCTAATGCACCGATTGCGGTAGTGGCATCTAAATCTAGTATATCTTTACCTTCTAAAAATCTTGCCATATTTATACCTGCTATTAAACCACTTGATGCTGATTCAACATATCCTTCAACTCCAGTCATTTGTCCAGCAAAGAATATATTAGGATTTTTAATAAGTTGATAGCCTTTATTCAAAAGTTTTTTAGAGTTTATGTATGTATTTCTATGCATTACTCCATATCTAACTATATTGGCTTTTTCAAGACCAGGAATTAGTTCTAATAATTTCTTTTGTTCACCAAATTTCAAGTGGGTTTGAAAGCCAACTAAATTGTATAAACTTTTTGCTAGATTATCTTGACGTAGTTGCACAACTGCATAAGGCCATCTACCAGTTTTAGGATCGTCTAATCCAACCGGTTTCATTGGGCCAAACAATAAAGTTTGTCTACCTCTTAAAGCCATTTCTTCTATTGGCATACAACCTTCAAATACTTTCATTTCAAAATCATGTGGGATAACTTTATCAGCATGTATCAAAAAATCATAGAATTTATTAAATTCTTCTTCATTCATTGGACAGTTGAGATAGGCTGCTTCTCCTTTATTGTATCTTGATGCTAGAAAAACTTTATTCATATCTATTGAATCATATGTAACTATCGGTGCTATTGCATCATAAAAATACATATAATTTTCACCTAATAAATTTTGAATTTCAATATGTAAGCTATCACTAGTAAGTGGGCCTGATGCAATTATAACTGGGCCATCAGGTATTTTAGTTACTTCTTCATATATTATTTCTACATTTTTCATATTTTTAATAGTGTCAGTTATGTATTTTGAAAAAGCATCACGATCGACAGCTAAAGCTCCACCAGCTTCAACTCTTGTGGCATCAGCTGCTTTTATAATAAGTGAATCAAGTTTTCGCATTTCTTCTTTTAATAGTCCAACTGCATTTTCTATTCCTGCTGCTCTTAATGAATTACTGCAAATCAATTCTGCAAATCCTTCAGTTTTATGTGCACTAGTCATTTTCCTTGGTCTCATTTCATATAATTTTACATTATATCCTCTTTTAGCTAGTTGATAAACCGCTTCGCTCCCCGCAAGACCTGCTCCAATTACAATTACATTTTCCATAACTTTCACCTTCTATTACATAGTATAACATAAATTTACTTTTTTGGGAAATAATTTGTCGCAATATATTATTAATTACTATTTACTCGCATGATAAAAAGAAAAGTATAAATGTAGTTATCTGCATAACAGATAATTCTCATTTATACTTTTTTATTTTATTTGTTTTGTTTTTTATCATCACATTCATTATTACAGTTTTTGTAATATGGGCAATTGTGACAAGGTTTTTTTCTGTTTTTCCAAAAACTGAAATAAATAATAAGTCCCACAATAACTATTATAATAGTTAAAACAACGATATCTACTACTTTCATATTCTTAGAAAATCAAACTTATTAGAGTACCTATTCCATAAACAACGCAACCAAGAAGCCATGCTAATCCAGTTTGAAATAGAACCGCTTGTAGCATTTTTTTGGTAGAGCCTAATTCACGTCGCATTGCACCTATTGCGCCAAAACATGGAGCTGAGAACAAATTGAAAACACAATAAGCATATGCACTAGCTGGTGTAAAGAAACTAAATGCTTTACTTGCAAAAAGAGCACCACCTTCGGTTGATTCCGCAAGTCCAGCAATAATATTCATACTTGAAACAACTTGTTCTTTTGCAACTAATCCTTGTACAGCCGATACTGTAGCTTCCCAAGACCAATGTCCTAACATTGGATAGAAAAACCAAGCAAAAGCATTACCAATTGATGCAAGTATTGAATTTTCAACTGAAACACCATATTCAAATTTCCAATTAAATGATAATAAAAACCAAATTACAATTGAACAAATTAAAATAATTGTTCCTGCTCTTTTTATAAATGCGACTGTTTTATCAAATACATCTCTTGCAACATATTTAATAGATGGAAGTTTATATTCAGGCAACTCAGAAATAAATGATGTTGGTGAACCTTTAAAGAAAAACTTTTTCATTACAGTAGCAGATATCAAAATTACTATAATAGCGAGAAAATACAGTGATGCTGCAATTAAGCCTTTCGAAAAAGTACTAGTATTCTTACCAACAATTTCTCCAGCAAAAAGTACAATTATCGGTAATTTTGCAGAACAAGGAATAAAAGGTGTACACATTATCGTTATTCTTCTTTCATCCTCATCTTCAACCGTTCTTGCGGTCATAATACCAGGAACACTACAGCCTGATCCAACAATAAAAGGAATTAAAGACTTACCACTCAAGCCAAATTTTTTAAACACTCTATCTAATAAAAAGGCAATTCTTGACATATATCCACTTGTTTCTAAAATTGATATGCACAAAAACAAAATGATTAATTGAGGAATGAAATTTAATACTGCTCCCACTCCCGCAACTATGCCATCACAAACAAGACTAACAATCCAGTCTGAAGCACCAAGTTTTACTAGTAAGCCTAACTGTTCACCATTCACTCCACTTCCTCCAAGTGCAAGTGAAAGTTTATTGAATAAATTATCAACTAAATCTATCGTCCAATTTCCAACTAATCCAACTGTTAAAAAATATATTAAAGCCATTATACAAATAAAAATTGGAATGGCGGCCCATTTATTTAAAAATACTTTATCTAATTTATCAGTAACTGTTTCTTTTGATTTAGTTACAACCATACATTCGTTCTTTGCTTTTTCAATATAATTGTAACGCTGATTAGCAATCATTTGTTCTGTATCGTATCCATATTCTATTTCTAATTTTTCAATTAAATATCGAATGCTATCTGTAATCATATGTTCGTAACGTTCATCACGTTCTAATATTTTTACTGCCTCAAAACGATTTACTTGCTTTATTCTCATGATTGTTGAAATTACTTCTTCAACCTTTTGTTCATAAATAGGTAAATGAAGATTATCTTCTTCTTCATCATTTTTGATGATTTCAATTAATTCATCGATGCCTGTATTTTTTAATGCCGATATTTTAATTGTAGTAGTATGTAGATATTTTTCAAGAATTTTTTCATCAATCTTGATATTTTTCTTTTCTAGCATATCAGACATATTTAACGCGATAATTACTTTTGTATCAAGTTCTAATAATTGAGTAGTTAAATACAGACTTCTTTCTATTGATGTAGCATCAACAATATTAATAATTAAATCAGGGTGTTCTTCAATTGCATATTTTCGTGATACTTCTTCTTCAGCAGTATATGGTGATAATGAGTATATTCCAGGTAAATCAACGATCGTTATATCCGTACCTTTGATTTTTCCTTCTTTTCTTTCAATTGTTACACCAGGCCAATTACCAACCTTTTGATTTGTTCCTGTTAAAACATTAAACAGACTAGTTTTACCACTGTTTTGATTTCCAACTAATGCTACTTTCATCACTTTATTACCTCTATGTCGATATTCGCCATATCAGACTTTCTAATGCATAATTCATACCCTCTTAATTCAATATCAACAGGGTCTCCAAGCGGTGCTATTTTTTTTATTTTTACTTTTACACCAGTTGTTATTCCCATATCTAAAAGTCTACGTCTTACTGCTTTGCTATCATTGTGAAGTCCAGTGACTATTGCTACTTGTCCTATTGTTAAATCTGATAGATGACCAGATTGTCCTTTTTTCAAACTCTTCATTTTTTCACCTTTAATTGCGTTTTTAATAAAAGTTAGTCATAACTAATTTTTATTAAAATTATACATTTTAGGACAAATATTTGCAATAAGTTTGCAATTAATTTATCAATTATTATATTCAGCCTATTCTACTAATATTACAAAAATAAAAGCCTCATCTTTGATGAAGCTTTTGATTATAAAAGAATTTTGTTTCCTGCTTTTAACCACGTACCAGCATTTGCTCTTAATATTTGTTCAGCACTTCTATTAGTTGTTGAAATTATGGTATCTACTGTATCATTTTGTTTTACAGTATATGTGTCATTACGAGGAATTTTAATTACTTGATTGTCTTTCAATTCTAATATTGCAAAGTTATTGTACATGCCAAGTAATACTGGATCAACACCTAATTTAGTAGATATTAGTTCTATTGTATCACCCGGTTTTATTGTATAGTTTTCGAAATAATAATCTATTTCTTTACTACTACCTTTTGGTACTAACAATATTTGACCTGGAAAAATTGCATTGCTTGTTAACATATTAATGTCAGTTAATGATGCTACCGTTGTGTCATATTTTTTGGCAATTGTGTATAATGTGTCGCCTTTTTTAACAACATACTCAACATAATCTATTCTTTGACCAAAATCGTTATAATTCATCTTTTTTCACCTCTCACATTATTATATGAGAAAAGTGTCTTTTTGACATAAAAAAATGTAGCTTTCTAATTAGATAGGCTGGGGACCAAGGATTTATTAGAAAACTACACTAATAGTATAGCACAAATTTATCCGTTTTTCAAATAATATGACAAATTTGTTACATAATTTTAGTTTTTTTACTTTATTTGCGAGCTAATGTTGCAATTTCGTCTTTTAACATATTGACAAAATCATCAATTGGCATATTAAATGATTGGTTAGAACCATGATGACGATAAGTAACTGAATTGTTTGCTTTTTCTTGATCACCAAGTACAAGTGTATAAGGAATCTTCTTTACTTGAGTTTCTCTTATCTTATAATTAAGTTTTTCTTCACGATCATCAATTGATACTCTAATACCAGCATTTGTTAAAATTTCTTCAATTTCTTTGGCATAAGCTAGGTGCGCATCATTATTAACAGGAATAATAGTTACTTGTTTAGGCGCAAGCCATAGTGGGAATGCTCCAGCAAAATGTTCAGTGATTATTCCAATAAAACGTTCAATTGAACCAAAACAAGCACGGTGAATCATTACAGGAGTTTTCTTAGAACCATCTTCTGCGATATATTTGCAATTGAATCTTCCTGGTAATTGCATATCTAATTGTACTGTACCACATTGCCAAATACGATTCATTGAATCTCTTAATTTGAAGTCAAGTTTAGGTCCATAGAAAGCACCATCTCCTGGGTTAATTTTGAAATCATGACCAGTTGCAAGACAAGCTTTCTTTAAATCCTCTTCTGCTTTATCCCATACTTCTATAGAGCCAATATAATTATCTTCTGGTCTAGTCGATAATTCGATTGAATAATTTAGGCCAAATACTGAATATACATAGTCATATAATGAAATTATATTTGCTACTTCTTCGCCAATTTGATCTTCTGTTATCATTGTATGGGCATCATCTTGAGTAAATCCTCTTACTCTAAATAAACCATTCAATGCACCACTTGCTTCATAACGATGAACGTTTCCTAATTCAGCGTATCTTAATGGTAATTCTTTATAAGAATGTAAACTATTATTATAAACAAGTATTGCACCTGGACAATTCATTGGTTTAATTGCGTATGTACCATCTTCTACTTCAACTGTAAACATATCATCTTTATAATGATCCCAATGTCCTGAAGTTTCCCATAATTGACGGTTTAACATAATTGGGGTATTAATAACCATATACCCTCTTTCTTTATGTAATTTTATCCAGAAATCTTCTAATGTTCTACGTAATATATATCCGTTAGGTAGCCAGAAAGCAAGTCCTGGACCATATTCACTAAACATAAATAATTCAAGTTCTTTGCCTAGTTTACGATGATCACGTTTTTTTCTTTCTTCAAGGTCTACTAGATGTTGTTTTAATTCTTCTTCATTCATGAAACAAGTTCCATAAATTCTTTGTAATTGTGCCTTTTTAGCATCACCACGCCAGTATGCCCCACTTACGCTTAAAAGTTTAAAGTTTTTAAGCCATTTTGTATTTGCTACGTGTGGGCCTCTACATAAATCACAGAAGTTGCCTTGTTGATAAACACTAATAACTACACCATCTTCTAATTCATTTATTAGTTCTTCTTTATAAACATCATTTTTAAACATTTCTAATGCTTCTGCTTTAGATACTTCTTTACGAACAATTGGTTCTGCCGCTGCAACAAGAGCTTGCATCTTCTTTTCAATTTTTGGCAAGTCTTCTTCAGTTATTTTAACATCGCCTAAATCAATGTCGTAATAGAACCCTTCTTCAATTGCAGGTCCAACACCAAACATTGCGTTAGGATATAACTCACGAATTGCTTGAGCTAATAAGTGTGCACATGAATGGTTTAATACTGATTCATATCCTGAAGTGCCACCAGTGATTAGTTCAATTTTACCATTATGAAGAATAGGACTATTTAAATCAATTAATTCATCATTTAATTTAGCTATAAAGCATTTTTTAGCAAGACTAGGTGATATACTTGTTGCAATTTGATTTGCAGTAACACCATTTTCAAATTCTTTGACTGATAAATCAGGGAAAGTTATTTTAATCATAATTTTATCTCCTTTTTAAAAATAAAAGCCTTAGAACATTAGGTTTTGACTAACATTCTAAGGACGAAAAAACAAACGGCTTTTATTTGCTTTTGCGCGGTACCACCTTAGTTCAAAGGATTACTTTGCAGCTTTATTTCTTTAACGCAGAAATTAACTTACGATTGTTATTTCTAACAACAACTCCTAGGTAGTAACAATTAGACTTAATCTGGTTATTCTCACTATCTAACCTCACTGGAAAATCAGTATCTAATTATCTTGTCCTAATCAACGTCTTTACAAATATTATACACCTTTTATAATTTATTTTCAAGTGTTTTTTATTATTTTCGATGGTTTTCGTCATCTAATTGAACAAAAGTCATCAATGTTTTAATTCTTTCATTTATCCTTGATGCACGAAGTTCATCAATTTCGCGACCAGTATCTTTTAAATGTTCAAATAGTAAGTTTTCATCTAAGTTTGAACTTATAAATGTTAAGCGTTTATTTAGCATACGGTCTTGTAAGATTGAACCTAATACTTCATCACGAATGAAACTTGTTAGCATTTCACCACCAAAATCATCAAGCATTAATATTTCAACTTCTTTTAATCTATCAACAACGTCTTCTAAATTACCGGTTGCAATTGAACTTTTTAAAGTTCTAACTAAATCAGGATAATAAGCAAATAGTACTTTGTGACCTCTATAAGCTAACTCTTTTGCAAGATATGCCAATAAATAGGTTTTACCACATCCATATCTACCATGAATGTAAAGGCCTTTTTCTGGTAAATTTTTCTGACTAATATATGATTTTATTAATCCCAACACTTTAGTACGTTTTTCATTGATAAAAATATCCGAGAAGTTAAAATTGTCAAAACTACATGACATTAATATTAAATTATTATTTAAAGCATCTTTATCTAATTCTTTTTGTAACAAATTACATGGTACATAATCAATGTTAAATTGTACACCATTATAATCTAATTGAGGTTGATAACCCTTGCTTGCTTGTGTACAATTATCCATTTTCTTGCACATTTTGCATTTTTCTTTTTTTAGATAATATGCTAGTAAAACACTAAAGTTGTTATTAATGTCCTCTTTTGTTAATTGATTATTTTTAACTAGATTTACAATATTCTTATCTTTTGCAAATTCTTTTAAATAATCTTCACGATTCAACATATACTAGTCCTCCTTTTCAGGATTAAAGAATTTTCTTAATTCTTCTAAATCACTATTTGTAGTTTTTGCTTCCTCATTAGTTTCAATTTTTGGGTTTAAGTCATTTTTGTAATCTTGATACCAACTTGGTACACTCTTTTGAGTTTTAGTTCTATACGATGTTTTAGTTTTCTTTGTTGTATTTAGGTTATTGATATAATCAAGTGCATCTAAAGTTGATACTACTTTAGCCCTTTTCCAAGTATTAATTATTTTAAGAAAATAATTGTAATTAGGTATTTGGCCATTCAATTCAACTAACACATAGCCAATTAAAACATTTAATACTCCAATACTAATATTGGTATCTCTTAATAATTGATCGAACATTTCAATTTCATTCCCCGTTAAAGCTGTACCCGTTTTTTGTTTTACAAAATCATTAGGGGATGCCGTTTCTAAAAAAGTAATTAATTTATTATTAGTTTTGGTTGTTGCTTTAACCTTAGTAATTGGAACTACTCCAACTTTTTTACCACGACTATTATATATGCTTTTTGCAACCTTAGCTAATTCTGCATAATCAACATTCTTATTTTCATCACAAGAGCGTATTACCGCATCTTTCATTTCTTCTTCGTTTAATTGATATAAAAAGCTATATCTAGCAATTAAATCCATAAATTCTTGATCAACAAAATATGTTTCTTTAATTACATCGTGAGCGCCAATAAGAATACTAAATCTAGCAAAATCAAATTTTTTATTATTAATGACAATACCATTATTTTTACCACTATAAATTGCTTGAGCAAGTTGAATATCTTCATATGGTTCAATATTGTATATTTCATCAAAAGTATGCGTAATTCTTTCAAATTTATTTACATCTAATTTTCTTATAGCATATTCACAATATATTTTTGCATATTCTTTTTCGCCCACTTGATATTCTAATAAAGTAGATAATTCTACATTATTAAAAAAGTCTATTCCATCTAGTGGCTTTTTCAGTAAATATATGTACAAATTATCATTATAATAAGTTTCTAATAAACCAATTGCTTCAAGTTTATTTCTAATTTCAACAAAGCGATCAAGAGATCTCAAGTGCATCTGTCTAATTATTTTTTCATGTTGTAAAATTTCTGATTCATAATTACCATCTTCTACAAATGTGTATAAAGTTTGATAAAGTGATATTACTTTATCTCCTACTATTGGCATGTAAAGTTTTAAAACATTTTTTCTATCAGCATCGGTCAATTGACTAGAAATCATAATTTCAAAATCGCATAGATTAGAGATTGGGTATTTATTCTGCATAATTACTACCTTTACTCTTTAAAACCAATGTCTTGTCAAGTAGATTATAAATATCGATGATAACTTTTTTGCCTCTTGCAAAAGAAATTAAGTAGTGTGTATTTACTTTCATAGCAACACCTGTTTCATACATTGACATTTCTAATAGTGTTACTATTACTTCAACTTTTTTATTGGTGAAAAGCATTTCATGGTAGTGATTATCAACATGCATTAGCTTAAAACCAGCTCTTTTAAGTGTAGTTGAAATTTGATTTTGTGTGGTTAAAACATCACTCCCATAATAATGATTGCGTAATTGTTCATCACTATTTACATTGCTAGTTTCAAAACTATTCTTAAAATAATCACTTATAGCCATTTTATTCTTCCTTTCTTATTATTTCATTTACTTGTTCTATAGTATAACACAATTCTTTAGAATTATCAATGATATAGTCTGACTTTTGACATTTTTCTTCTTGTGTCATATGAGCATCGATTCTTTTTTTTGCTTCTTCCAAAGTTAAATTATTGCGATTCATTAGTCTATTTATTTGGACATCATCTGATGTTTTTACACAAATAATTTTTTGACATAAGCTATCAAAATGCGCTTCAAACATCAATGGAACACTTACAAATATTAAACCATGAGGAGCTTTAACTATTTCATCTTCTAATACATCATAAACTATTGGATGAATTATTTTGTTTATAATTTGGCGATTATGTTCACTTTCATAGATAAATTGAGCTAATTTTTTGTCGTCTATTTCGTTATTGCTATTCAATATTTTCCTATCGAATTTGTTAATTAATGCTTTATAGATTAGTTTATTAGGTTTTTTTTCTTCCTTTACAATTTCATCAGCATCAAGCACCAAGTAACCTTTTTCTTTAAGATATGTTGTTACAGTAGTCTTACCAGTTGCGATTGAACCCGTAATACCAATCACTTTTTTATTCGGTAAAGTTTGACATCTAGGACAATAATAAGTTCCTCTACCGCCTACTTTTGTCTTTACTATAGGGGTTTTACAAACAGGGCAAGGCTCATTTTCTTTTGAATGAACTAGCAATTCTAATTGAAATAAACCCGTTACACCAAGACTACTTGTATAACTTCTTATTGTTGTACCTCCTGCTTGGATAGCTTTTGCAAGCACTATTCTAGATGATTCTAAGATACTTTCAGCATCTTTTATAGTAATTTCCTTGGTTAATGTAAATGGATTTAGCTTACTCATAAAGCAAACTTCATCAACATAAATGTTACCTAGGCCACAAATAATTTCTTGATCCAATAAAGCGGTTTTAATAAATATATTCTTTTTAGATAACTTATTCAATAGTTCTTGTTCAGTAAATGTTTCATCATTAGCCTCCTTGCCTAGCTTTGCAAGGGCAGGATATTTCATAATTTGGGTTTTATCAATGGTATTTAATAGTGCCATTCTGCCAAATTTTCTAGTATCATGATATCTAAAACTTATATTATTATCTAACGTAAAAACAATGTGCTCATGTTTTTCTTTTGGAGCATCTAGACTTTTGATAAAGAACTTACCCTCCATTCTAAGATGCGATATTAATGAACAATCATCAAAAATAAATATTAAATATTTACCATATCTGTCAATTTTCTTTATTGTTTTGCCTTTTAATGTTGAAATAAAATCTTCTTTAGTACAATTTTCTAGCATTCTTTCATAATATACTTTTACATCAGTTATTGTTTTATTCAAAATTTGTCTTTCTAATGTTCTTCTAACTGTTTCTACTTCTGGTAATTCAGGCATTTCTACCTCCTATTTCAAATCCCAAGTTTCTCCATATTCTACATCACAAGCAAGTTTAACACCAATTTGAACGGTATTTTCCATTGTTTCTTTGACAATTACTTTTACTGTTTCTAATTCTTCTTTTACAACGTCAACTATCAATTCATCGTGTACTTGCGCAACAATTTTACTTGCAAGTTTTGCTTCTTTCATTTTGTTATATACATTTATCATTGCAATCTTCATCACATCGGCAGCCGTACCTTGAATAGGTGCATTCATTGAAGCACGTTCTGAGAACTTACGTAATGCAGCATTAGAACTATTTATTTCAGGCATATAACGTCTACGATTATATACTGTAATTGTATATCCCAATTCTTTAGTTTTACTAACACATTCATCTAAATAGTTTTTAATTTCTGGGTATATTTCAAAATATTTCTTTATGAATGCGGCGGCTTCATATGGCATAATGTGAAGTTGTTCCGCTAATCCCCAATCACTTATTCCATATACAATACCAAAGTTTACCGCTTTTGCCATTCTTCTTTCTTCTTTAGTAACTTCATCAATATTTTTATTGAATACTTTTGAAGCTGTTGAAGCATGTAAATCAACATTATTATTGAAAGCATCTAACATATTACTACATTTTGATAATGTTGCTAAAATTCGAAGTTCTATTTGCGAATAATCGGCACTAACAAGCCATCCATCTTCATTACTTGGAACAAAGGCAGTCCTAATAATTCTTCCTTCTACGGTTCTAACAGGAATATTTTGAATATTTGGTTCAGTGGATGAAAGTCTTCCTGTTAATGTAAGTGCTTGTTTGAAAATGGTATGAACTTTCGGGTCTTCTTCAGAAGTTTCATCAAGTAAACCAACTACATAAGTAGAATATAATTTAGCATATTTACGGTAATCTAAAACTAAATTGGCAATTGGATGTACTTTTGCAAGTTCTTCAAGAACTTCAGCTGAAGTTGAATATCCTGTTTTAGTCTTTTTAGGCTTCCCAACTTTCATTTCTTCAAACAATACTACACCAAGCTGTTTTGGTGATGATACATTAAATTCATGACCTGCCAGGGCAAAGATTGACTCTTCTGCTTTTTTTATTTCATCTTGCAAATATGTTCCAATTTCATTTAAACGATTACGATTTACTTTAAAGCCTTGCATTTCAATATCACCAAGAATAGGTGCTAATGGCAATTCAACTTCATAATATAATTTAGTTTGATCATTTGCTTTAATTTTTTCTTCAATTATTTTGTGAGTAGCCAATAATAACTGGCATTTATCAATGGCATACTTTGCATATACTTCCTCATTAGGCACATCATAAGTAGCCTTTTTGCCATATATTTCTTCATGGAAAACTATATTAGTTTCAATAAATTTTTCAAAAATGCTTTTAACATCCATATTGCCATAACTTGGATTTACTACATAAGCACCAAGAATCAAATCAAAAGCAAATTGTGAAATTTCTATGTTTTGATACTTTAACGAAACATAAGTCTTTTTACTGTCAATTGTTAAAATATTTTTATTAAGAGTTAAAGCTTTTTTTAATTTATCATCTTTTAAATATTCCGCTCTTAAGTAGTAACCATTATTTTCACTAGCAATAGCAATTCCTAAAATATTAGCACGATGATAATTGTCACCATCTAGTTCTACCTCAAGTGCCACTTCATTACTACATTCTAATACTTTAATAGTTTCTTCTAATTCATTGAAATGGTAATTAACAATGTTTTCTTGTTTTTCTTTTTTCTCAACTTGTTTGAAATTCATTTTTTTCAAAAAAGATTGAAATTCAAGTTCTTCAAAAAAGCTATGTAATTCATTAAGATTTGGTCCAGCATATTCTAAATCATCAAAGCTATATTCAATTGGAGCATTAGTTGCAATGGTTGCTAACATTTTTGTTCTTTTGGCTATTTCTGCTTCATTTTTAACTGTTTCTTGTAATTTCCCTTTTAGTTCATCGACATGAGAAATTATATTTTCAATTGTTTGGTAACTTTCCAATAGCTTAACTGCTGTTTTTGGCCCAACGCCACTTAAGCCAGGTAGATTATCAGAACTATCACCTATCAGTGCTTTGTAATCAGTCATTTGAGAAGCACTAAACCCCATTAAACTTGCAAAATTGTCTTCATTATATTCTTCTAAATCACTAATGCCTTTCTTAGTTAAACAAACTTTAACATTGTCTCCTACTAATTGTAAAAGGTCTTTATCTCCAGAGATTATCATTACTTCATCAAAATAATCTTTGGCTTTTTTTGACATTGTACCTATGATGTCATCTGCTTCAAACTCATCGAGTTCTAATCGTTTGATACCTAAAATATCAATATACTTTTTTATATATGGTATTTGCATAGCAAATTCTTCAGGCATTGGTTTTCTTCCACCTTTATAATCAGCATAAGCTTGGTGTCTAAAAGTTTTTTTGCCTTTATCAAATGCTACAAATATATGAGTAAGACCATCTATTGATAATATGCTATTCATCATATTAACAAAGCCATATACAGCATTAGTATACAATCCATTACTAGTTTTCATTAGATTACCTGTATATGCGGTGGCATAATACGCTCTAAACATTATACTATTTCCGTCCAATAAAACAATTTTTCGCATACATTACTCCTATTTATTATTTTTTTGCTTATTTTTATTTTACCACATTTCAACAAAAAAATATAGAATATTAATACTTTTTTTAATAAATAATAATTATGAATTATATGGGAGGTATTTTTATGAATAAATTTAAAATTAAACATTTTCTGCTTTTGATGGTTTTGTCACAAATTTTATTTACCACTAGCTTTACTAACTGTAACAATGATTCTTTTTTAAAAGAATTAAAAGAACATCCTAGTTTTGAAATGGAAAAGTATTCCTTATATTATACAGAATATCAAAATAACCATAATTTAATTTACACTCTTAATAAAGTTAACTATCCTAACTTTTATGAAAATAGCATTACTTCTCCTGCTTTTTATTTCAGTGATAAAACTGGTAATAGTTTCCCTTTTGTTAACAAAACATACTATTTATCTAAAGATTTTATACCCGACAATTTAGTATTGGTAGATTTACCAAAAATAAACAGAGTTAATCAACAAATGTTAATAGAACAAAACACATTAAAAAACTATCATAAGTTATATGAAGAACTGGTAAATCAAGGTTTAGAGTTAGTCATTTTTTCTGCGTACCGATCATACAATTATCAAATAGGTATTTTTCAAAATGCCAAAAATAAAAGTTATGTAGCTCTGCCTGGTCATTCTGAACATCAAACTGGTTTTGCCCTAGATGTTTCAAGATTAGACATTGGATTAACTGAATATTTTGAAAACACTTATGAGTTTGAATATCTTATTAATAATGCTCATAAATATGGTTTTATATTGCGTTACCCTAAAGGAAAAGAAAACATTACTGGTTATAGTTATGAACCCTGGCATTTTCGCTTTGTTGGAAAAGAAATTGCCACCTTTATATATAATAATAATCTTACATTAGAAGAATATATTTATCAATATGTTGAATTAAATTAGCACTTTTTTTGACAATATTCATATTATATAATAAGGAAGGAGTTTTAGGATGTATCAAAATTATTTTTCTTATCAACAACAACCAACCCGTTTATGGCTACCTATACTTGCAGGAGCAGCAATCATTACTGCACCATTTTGGCTAGGTGGAAGAAATAATTGTTGTAATAATAACCAACCAAATTATATGATGTATCAACAACCAGTACCATACTCTTATCCACAGCCATATCCGTACCCGTACCCATACCCATATCCTTATCCTGTATCTTCAACAATCTAGTGTATTAAAAAAGCGTTTAATTAAACGCTTTTTTACTTTAATTTGTAATATAAATGATTATTTAAATAATTAGTTTTTATCCCTTTTTCTTTATCTATAATATCTTTCAAAGTATGGTAGTAACCTATTTTTAATTTATCATCAATTGCCTTATACCAATATATAGGTAAATTATTATAATCATTTAAATGATACTTCCAAAATCTATTTGTTAAATAACTATTTAAATCCTTTCCTAAATATGTTTCTATTTCTTTAGTGGCACTATCACCAAAATAAATTGTTAAAATTTTTCTAATCTCATCTTCAATTATTTCAATGTCAACATATTCTTTGTTATTAATAACTAATTCATAATTATCTACATTATATCTATTAAAAACGACACCAACTACAAATGAGATTACTTCTTCAATAATTTCGGATGCACTTTTTTTAGAAATTGTTTTTAACTTTCTAGGTGGATTAAAACCATAGATTTGGTTAAATATTAAATTTACTTCTTCTTCCAAATTCATTATTTCTTCATTTATATTTGCTAGATTGTTAATATAATCGTTTATTGCATTATTTAAGGTTGAATATTTTTTCTTAAATATGGGATGTTTACTAAAATTCCATGATGTTTCTTTTGTTTCATCTATATAATAAGCTAATTGAATCAACCTTTTAACCTTGGTATCAATTTCATCTTTTCTACTTTCATCAAAGACAAAAGGCAAACTAGCCACATTACCTATTTGAAAGTTGACCGTTGGAGCAAGGATTGACAAATAGTAGAATGCCACATCACTAGAAAGGAATCCTAAGACATAGTTTATTTTATCTTTTTCGATAAATAACGATGAACCAGATACATCAAAAACATAACCTTGTTCTTTGTATCTAACATTAAAACTATTGAAACCAAACAATGACCAAGTTATACCTTCTTTAAAATAAAAACTTTTAGATGGTAAATGATTACCTTGTCTATTTAAAATATCATATGATGCTTTATCAAATTTAATAATATCTTTACTACTTGCATACCACTTAGTTTGATCCCCACCTTTGTTATATGGAGCGTACAATTTACCCGAATTAATAAATTCATTAATATTGTTATAATTAAAGCCAATTTCTTCTTTTGGAACTTCATACCATTTTTTTAAAAACATCGCATTATTCCCAGTTGCCAGTCCTTGTCTTATTTCACTCACTTTTGATAGTTTTGGAGCCATCAATAATAATTCATAAGCTGTTTCATCGATCCAGTAAATAAAAGGGCTATCCGGAACGTTTAAAAATTCTTTTTGATTAATATAGTAATAGTTATCTTGGTTGTTTAATTCAATTGCTTTTTGCCTTATATCATCGTATTCTGTTAATTTAATGAATAAAGTTGGTTTGTTAGGTAAAACATTTTGGATTACAAAACTACAAGCTAAAGCATTGTAAGCATTTAGGTTTTCAAAAGTATTTTTGCCAAGATGTATAAGTGAATTAATTTGGTATTTATTTAATATGTACTTTCTCAAACTTGCAAATGATTTAATAAACATCCATGTATGTAAAGTTATCATTGCTAGATAACCGCCAGCTTTTATCATCTTTAATAATCTTTCAATGAATGCCGCATATAATTCAGATTTACCCAATTTATATTCATCATTTAAATACTCACGCAACTCATCAGGTAACATTTTTCTTCCCATATATGGAGGATTAGTTAAAATTATGTCATATTTTAAATTTAACAATTGTGCTATTTTTAAGAAATAGTAGTATTTATCGTTAGTATTTATTTTTTGTTCTAAATAATCATAATCTAAATTGTCAGTTTTAATTAAACTACCTTTTAGCCCTGCTCCTTTAAACGCCTCTAACATGTCATTAATCTTAACATTAGTAGTATATTCTAAATCATCACTACTTTTTATTAGATAAAAATTAGGTAGAGTATAGTACTCTTTAGATAAAAATTCTGGATTGTATTGAAGAGCTTTTAAAACAAAAATGAATTTAGCCAGTTTAACTGCCATTTCATCAATATCAAAACCATACAAATGTTTATAAATATTGCTGATGGTGTTCTTTTCTATTCTTTGATACTTTTTACTGATTAATTCTTCAACTATAACTAATAAAATATTACCAGTACCTAAACACGGATCTAATATTTTATATTCTTTTGATAAATTATTACTAAGTACTGTGTTTTTAGCCATATACTCACTAACCATTTTAGGTGTAAATATTTGGGTTGTCGCAAAAATATTTTCTTCATTTACTTCAACATCAATATTTCGATTAGTCGATGTAAAAATAATAAAGCGCTCATAATCACGATAGTCTTCTTGGATTTGGCCCAATAATTCAATGTTAGTATCTTGATTAATTTCCTCTTTTAGTTTTTCAATTATTTTCGAATCATAAAAATCATTAGGATAATTATCAATTAATTCTTTCAAATCATCATTAAAGATTCCAGGCATCAGTCCATTTTGTAAATTGCAAAGATTAATTATTTCTTCTTTTTTATAATCATTTAAAATAAAAGGCTTAATTTGTTTAGCATTTAAGAATTCAAGTGTAATAATTCTTATAAACCATTTTTCAATTATTTCTTTTTTATTTATTTCTAAATGCAATTTATCATATATAGTGCTGGCTAATGTATTAGGATTTCTAACACTCATTTTTTCACCTCTTTCATTATATTATAAAAAAGAAAGAAAAAGGTCTATGACCTTTGACCTTTATTCTATTTCTTTAAAAGTAATAACAAGTTGTTTTGAAAAGCCTGAGAATTCAAGCGTAACTTGTAGTGACTTCCCATTGGTTGCAACGAATTTACCATATCCTTCTTCGTTATAGATTTCTAAAACATCAATGAAACCATCTTCTTTTATATCATTAACTATTTCTTCATATATCGCGCTACCGATATTGTTATATACTAAATTTAAACCATCCTCATTTTCATATCCAACAAGAAATTTACCATATTCTATTTCTCTTACATTTTTTAAATATGGATGATCACTTGGCCAACTAGAATAGTTATTCACTTTAATCAATTGATATGCTTCATAAGTGCTTATATCGGCAGTTTTAGTATAGCTTTTTACTTCAATAATTGATGTTCCTTCAACTGCCTTAACACATATTAAGTCATCCTCAACAACATAAAAGTTTTTTGAGCCTTTTTTGATTATTTCAACAGTGTAGTCCCCTAAAGTTTGATGTGGTGTTCTTGTATATGAATCATCAACAGTATTAAGATACCCAACCATTATAGTTCTTATCATATTTTGTATCTTGGTCTTATTGTTATTGCCTTCGCTGTCATATTGTTTTGTTTCATTTTTAGTATTTAAAGTATACCATTTTTGATCACTTTCTTGATATAAGTAGTAATCTTCATTTATATTATACAATAAGCCATTTTTACTATTAATGATAAAATATTCTGTAACTTTATCTTTATTAGTTATTGTAAAATTTATTGTATACTCTACAAAGTTTTTCATTATTTCATCGGCTTTTGAAGGAGTATTAGTATTTTTATCATCCTTACAAGACTTTTTACATCCTGTAAATAACAGTAGTGTTATTATTAAAATAAATATTAATTTTTTTCTCATACTATCTTATATTTCTTTGCCACATAGATGATATTTGTTTCATTGGTTCTGGTTCTATCATCGTATTTGTTTTATGTTTAGTTCCTCTAACAACTAGTTCATTAGAAATTACTTCACCCAATTTACAAATAAATGATTCTACTTTAGAATAATCAAAAGCTGCACAAGAGAAGATATCAAAATAAGCATGCTTTTTTTGGTAATCATAATGAATTGAAATATGACTTTGGGCTATTATAATTATTCCTGATAAGAAATTAGAATTTTCTACCTTATCTTTTATAACATATGGTCTAGTTATTGGATCCATATTTATTTGGTAAACAAATTCATCTAGGAAGTCAAAACATTCCTCCATAGTTAAATCTTTTTTCATTTTTATTTCTGCCAAATAGTGAGGTCCAAAATTATTGTTTGGATCAAATGGCAATTCAATTTCTTCAAATTTTCGTCGATCACTAGTTGAAACTGTACTTATATTAATATTAAAAGGTAAGAATTTTTGTAATAAACCAACTAATAATTCTGAATCAAAATCTTTTACTGAGAAAACATCAACAAAGTAGCACTCTCTTAAAGGAAAAGTATGAATTGTAATATGACCACCTTTTAACAATAAAAATGCACTAACGCCAATGTCTTCTTTTACACTCCCATAATAATATGGTATCAAATAAGGTGTAGCAATTGGATCAAGATTTAAATTATATGCTATTTTATTTAAAGTATCGTTAATATAAACTAAGTTTTCTAAACTATGATTTTTACTTCCGTAACAATCTATCATTGTGTGTTTCATGTTTTTTTCCTCTTCTATTTTTTCAGAAATTTTTGATATATTATTTCATATATTAATTTTAAACCAAGCCATGATGTGATATCGTTACAATCAAGTTTTGGTGATATTTCAACTAAATCCATGGCTTTTATGTCTAGTTCTTTAAATGCTAATGTTAAAAATTCTCGCATTTGTAAAGGTGTTAAACCAAATGTTTCTGGAGTACCAGTACCAGGAGCATAACTTGGATCGATTGCGTCGATATCAAATGATAGATAGAAAACAGCATTACTATCATAACGATTTTTAATTTTTTCAACAACCTTTTGATAACCCAATTCTCTAAACATATCGGCAGTTATTACATTAAGTTCTGGATGTTCATGATAAAACTTTACTTCACCATCTTCATAGCTTCTAATTCCAACCATATTAATATCGCCTACTTGATAACCATTATCTAAAGCACGACGATTGGGACATGCATGACTCATATTGCTACCCATATATTCATCAAGAATATCCATGTGCGCATCAATATGAATAATAACTGGATGTTTATCTAAATTATGGTATTTTTCATAAAACGCTTTTTCAAGGGGAACACTTATTGAATGATCACCACCAAAGAATAAAACGAATTTATCTAATTTTAGCATTTCCTTTGCTTTTTCTTCTAATTCTTGGTAAAAGCTGGCAACACCATTTTTTGGTGAAACATCACAATAATCATAAATTTTAACATCTGATAATAAATGAAAATTTGCATCATAGCATGGAAGATAGCTTGATAATTCACGTAATCGCTTAGGAGCTTCACTAGTTCCACTTCCACAAGAACAGCTTAAATCATAACTTGCACTACCAAGTAAAATATCAGCTTCATTTATATTTTTTGTTAACATTTCTCTAAAATGGGGATATTTCATACTTAACTCCTGATTTCAAATATATATGCATATTATATCATAAATTATAAACATCGGTAAATAAATATGCTAATATAATAAAAACAAAAGTTGCTTTTCAGCAACTCTATTTTGATTTTCTTTTTCTATTTGATTTTCGATAATAATTATAGGGATAATATGGATTGTAATACCCTCCTGGATAATATGGTGGATACAAATATGAGTGTTGAGGTTTGGTGGAATGATTAATCGTAGGCTTTTTCTCTTCCGTTTCTTCTTTCTTGATGTCTACAGAATTTTCAACTATATTCTCTTTTTCTTGAACATTATCTTTTATTGTATCTACATCAATTTTAGGATAGTATTCTTCAATAAAAGGCTCCGTATTATCTAATTCAATTTGTACCATTTCTGATATTTCTGGTAGCCTAATTTTAGTTCCAGGAATCAGATGATCCCAATCCTGAATGTGTTTATTCATTTTAATTATTTCTTCAATATTCAAATGATACAAACTAGCAATTTTTTCGATTTTTTCATTCACTCTAACAATATGTGTATTCATCTATTCCTCCACATTAGTTCTCTGGTATAAAATCTTCATTTATCTCATTTTCCAAATTGTCTATTGGATCAATATTGTCATTGCAACTGTAGACATTTACCATCATTTTAGTTTCACCTATAATTTCTGCTAATGCATCAAACACTACTTCAACTTCAATAGCATTTTCTTTTATGCACGCATTAGTACAAGTTGGTTGTTGTAATATTCTTACAATGACATCTGTGTGATCAGTTGTTGCGTCACAAACAATATCTTTAACTTTGATTACTGTTTGATATTTAGTAGTCGTTCTTGCTATATCAGTTTTAGTGTTATTATCGTACGCATACCAAATATCGATTTCGAAACTACCCGTTAAATTAACTTGTTTTTGATCTTGTACAGCTTCAAATTCATGATTAATTACCCAACAACCAAGTACACTATATGGTTGTTGTTCTAGTGGTATAGTCTCACAAACTTTAATGTTTTTGCGTCCTTTGGCAAGTACGGCCCTAGTAACAATTTCGCGAACTTCACTCATTTTCAATCCCTCCTCAATACAATATATTCAAAAGGTGTTATTATTGTGACATAAATGATATTTTTATCCTAAGAGTTTCAATTTATTATATTCCTTAATTTAGTAATTATTACTAAAAAATAGTTGATAATTTTACTTATCAACTATTTTTTGCTTATTTCTTTACGAATTTTCCATATAGTACAATATTATGATAAATGCCTTTTTCTAATCTTTCAATTTTTTCACCATCAAAATCAGGATTATCATACCATCCTAAAAATTCATAACCATTAACTTCAATGTTTTTAACTAAATCCATTCCTTTTTCCCAATCATAAATATAAGTAAAGGTAATATCAGTATTAGATATTATATAAGGAATGCGATCATAAAATTCAGGAACGTGACCTTTGGTAATAAAGTAATGAGGTAAGGTATCTTTTTCAAAATAGAAGAATTTTGCGGTATCAACAAGTGATGCCCAAGCACTAGCTAAAAAGTCGCTTCCTACACCTTGTGGATCATCACTTCCACCAGTATATCCTTCATCTAATCGCCACCAATAAAAGAAATCTTTAATAAAGTAAACAAATTCAACAAATTTATTATTTTCTAAGCAATAGCCTATAAATCCATCTTCCGCTTTTTGGTCTTCAATTTTTCCCCCTGTGTCTATTTTTAAATAGTATTTTCCTGCAAGGTTTCCTATATCAGCCATACCAGCGCCACCGCCATTCCAAGTACTAGCAACTTTTAAGAAATCATCTACGTTATTTACACCTCTACTACTTAAATATCCACCTTCATCACGAACGTTTACGATATAGTTATAAAATTCTGTGAAGTATGCTCTAAACAAATGTTCCTTATCTAAACAAAGTCCCTCTGGTAAAATGTAATCAACTGAATAAGAACGTTTTTTCCAGATAGCATTAATTGTGATATCTTCCTCATAACTAATTGGTACTCTAGTATAGCCTGAGGTTGCATTACTTCTTTCGTTCCATCCCATAAAGACATAACCTTTTTTAGATGGCGTTGGTAATATTTCTTCAATGCCAGGATGATAATATTTGATTGCTTCATCAGGTAGAGTTCCACCGTCTAGAACATAAGTAATTTTATATACTTTTTCCCATTTTGCATATAAAACATAATCTTCTTTACTTCCTTTGGTAATTGAGGTTATAGTATCGCCTTCGAAGTTTTCATTTAAATACCAACCTTTAAATTCGTAGCCTTCTTTTACTGGAATCGGTAAAGTGAATTCATCAAATACTGTATATTCTTCTTTTATATTTCCAGTAAATTCGCCACCATCAGTTTCATATTGAATGTAATAATAAACATCAGTCCATTTAGCTACTAAATTATAATTCTTTAACTCTAATTCAGATACTTTTTGTCCGTTTTCATACCACCCCGCAAAAATATAATCTTTTTTGGTCGGTGTAGGTAATTGAATGTTCTCAACATTTTCAATATTAAATGATTTTACAGGTTCTATTGTTAATTCGCCACCATCTAAATCATAATTAATGGTGTAAGTACTCATTTCCCATTTTGCCACTAATGTATAATCACGTTTGGCATTAGTATCAAGTGTATTTATTAATACATCATTTTCATACCATCCTAAAAAAGTGTAGCCTTTTTTGGTTGGTGTAGGAAGTTTTATTTCTTGACCTACTTTATATGATAAACTTTCTACTGATGTTCCATCACCTAGATTATAGTTAATTTTATATTCTTTTTGGCAACTAGCAAGAAAAAATAATCCTATTATAAATATTAAAACAATAATTTTTACTACTCGCTTCTTTTGTCTCATATTTCCTCCGTAAAAAAACTTCTATGCATATTATATCACACATAGAAGTTTTAATTATTCTTTTTGTTTTTTTATATTATCTCGCCCAATAAATGCCATGAAAAAGCTTTAACAATTCTAACATTTACCAAATCGCCAACCTTATAACTATTGTTTTCATCGTTAGCAAAATTAACTAGCATATTATGTTTTGTATAGCCTGTTAGCATATTAGGATTGTTTTTACTTGGTCCTTCGACTAGCACTTCAACTATTTGATTTTCAAATCTTTCATGACCTTTTAACGAGTATTCATTAATAACTTCATTCAAGCGATTAAGTCTATCATGTTTTTCATCTTCAGTAAGTTGATTAGGATAAGTTGCGGCAGGAGTACCTTCACGTGGCGAATAGATAAAAGTAAACGCTCCCTCATATTCTACTTCTTTAACAAGGCTCAAAGTATCTTGAAATTGTTCTTCAGTTTCACCAGGGAAAGCAACGATAATATCAGTAGTAATACTTATTCCTGGAACAGCTTTCTTTAATTTATTTACCTTTTCTAAATACTCTTCTCTTGTATATTTTCGGTTCATTCTCTTAAGCACTTCATTATTTCCTGATTGAACAGGTAAATGCAAGTGGGGCATGATATTTCCACCTAGAGCCATTGCTTCTATTGTATCATCATCTAAATCTCTAGGATGAGAGGTTGTATATCTTATTCTTTTTATTGAAGTTTTGTTAAGATCTCTTAGTAAATCTGCAAAGGTATATTTACGATCCTTGAAATCTTTCCCATAAGCATTAACATTTTGTCCAAGTAATGTGACTTCAACATAACCGTCTTTGGCGGCTTGTTCAACTTCCGCAATTATTGCCTCAGGTAATCTAGAGCGTTCTTTACCTCTTGTATACGGAACTATACAATATGTGCAGAATTCATCACAACCATACATAATGTTAACCCATGCTTTTTTAGGATGATCTCTTACAATTGGTAAGTTTTCATATATATCACCCTCAACCGAAAGAACTTCAATTACTTTCTTTTGTTCATTTATAACATCATATAAATACTCAGGTAAACTAGCAATATTATGAGTTCCAAAAACAATATTAACTTGTGGACATTTTTTCTTTATTGTTTTGATTGTTTTTTCTTCTTGAGGCATGCAACCACAAACCCCAATTATCATATCCGGCTTTTTCTTTTTGAACTTTTGGAATCTACCAAGTTCCCCAAATACTCTTTCTTCAGCGTTTTCTCTAATTGCACATGTATTAAATAATACGAAATCAGCCTCTAATTCATTTTCAGTTTTTTCAAAACCCATCAATTCTAGCATTCCCGCAATTTTTTCACTATCTGCTAGATTACCTTGACATCCATATGTTTTTAACATATATTTCTTTGTTACACCAAGATTTAAGTATTTGGGATCAAGATTAAAAATATTTATATTTAATTCTTCACCACGTCTTTTTCTTGCTTCTTTTAGTGATGGTTCATTCATTTTTACATATTTTTCTTCGTTAGTCTGAATTTGTTTCTTCATATATTTCTCTTTCTAAATGACTTTTTTATCAGTATTATATAGTTTTTGATATTCAATGTTAGTCATACCATATACTAACTTATCAAAGATTTTACCATCATATCTAATATAACCATTTCTAGCTACACCCTCTTTGATAAATCCTAGTTTTTCACATACTCTTTGTGATTGATAATTATCTAAAAATGTACCTACTTCAATGCGTTTTAAATCAAGATAATCAAAACCGAATGATATTACTTCTTTTGCGGCCTCAGTTGCGTAGCCATTTCCCCAATAGCTTGGATTTAATGAATAACCAAGTTCTGCTTTAAAATGATAGTAATGATTATATAATTCAATTGTACCTATCATTTTTTGATTACTTTTAAGGACAATTGCCCAAGCACCTAATTCATATGGAGTTTTTATTGTTGACATAATTTTTATTACATTTATTGTATCGCTAAGCGATGTATGCGGTGGCCATCCAGCCATTGGACCTACCAATGGTGTTTTAGCATATTCATACATGTCATCAGCATCAAGGACTGATAAAGGTCTAATCATCAACCTTTCAGTATAAAGTGTTGGTAATTTCATTTTTACCTCCTAAAGTAGTAAAAAGTTGGCATTGCCAACTTATTTACGAGATTCTACAATTAATTTAATTGCTGTACGTTCTTCGCCATCAATCATAATATCGCTAAAAGCCGGAATGCATATTAAATCTTTTCCAGTAGGTGCAACATATCCTCTTGCAATTGCAATTGCTTTAATAGCTTGATTCAAAGAGCCTGCGCCAACAGCCTGAATTTCAACTGTTTGTTTCTCCCTAAAGGCATTTGCTAATGCCCCTGCAACTGAATTTGGTTTTGATTTTGATGAAACTTTTAATACTTCCATAGTTATTTCCCCCCTAGTAAATGTATTTGCATTTAATTGTATTCATCACTTACTAATTATATGCATTAATATTTTACCACATTAACTATCTCGAAATTTGTCGTTTTATGCGTTAATTCATTAATTTCTACGATTAATCCATTTAATTGCTTTGGGCCTGTTTCCATAGGTATATGTCTAACTGGCATTCCTGTTAAAAATCTTTTAATAATTGGTGTAGGGTTTACGCCAATTATACCGTCAAGCGGTCCTGTCATTCCTAAATCAGTCATATACATTGTTCCTTTTGGAAGAATTCTAGCATCATTAGTTTGAACATGAGTGTGGGTGCCAACAACAATGTTTATACGGCCATCAAAATAGTTTGCGAAAGCTATTTTTTCACTTGTTGCTTCACCATGAAAATCACAAATGTAAATATCACTGTTTGTGCTATTTAGAAGTTCTTCAGTCTTTTTAAAAGGACAATCAAGTGGAGTGCTCATAAAGGTTCTACCCATAACTTGGAATACCGTTACAGTTAATTGGTTATACTTAAGTGTTACATAACCTTTACCAGGTACACCACTAGGCATATTAAGTGGTCTAATTAAATTTTTAGCATCATCTATAAAATTAAAAACATCATGATTAGCAAAGCTATGATTACCAAGGGTTACAATATTTACATGATTATCTAAAAGAAATTTGTAATAATTATTAGTTATACCATTACCATGAGCAATGTTTTCGCCATTTGCCACAATAAATTGTATCCCTTTTTTTGTTCTAATTTCTTCAAGATTTTCTTTAATCATCTCTCGACCCATTGTACCAAATATATCGCCAATTAATAAAATTTTCATTAAGTTTTTTTCTCTTTCTAACGAGCTACTTCTTGAACTCGAGTTTCTCTAATTACTGTTACTTTAATAGTACCAGGATAATTCATTGTAGATTCAATCTTATTTTTAATATCACGCGCTAATTTAAATGCTTCTGCGTCAGTAATTTCTTCAGGTTTAACAATGATTCTAACTTCACGACCTGCTTGTAAAGCATATGTTTTATCAACACCCTTGAATTCTTTTGATAAATCTTCAAGTTGTTGTAAACGTTTAATGTAGTTATCTAATGATTCGCTTCTTGCGCCAGGTCTTGCGGCAGATAATGTATCAGCTGCTGCAACCAATTCAGAAATTACATTGTTTGGTTCAACATCGCCATGGTGTGATGCTATAGCATTGATAACGGTAGGATTTTCTCTAAATTTTGTAGCAATTTCAACACCAATATCAACATGGCTTCCTTCTTGCTCATGATCAGTTGATTTACCAATATCGTGTAATAGTCCAGCACGTCTTGCCATTATTTCATCTTCACCAATTTCAACAGCAAGTTTTCCAGCAAGGAATGCAACTTCTTTTGAGTGAGCTAGTGCATTTTGGCCATAACTTGTTCTAAAGCGTAAGCGACCAATTAACTTGATTAATTCTGGATGAATTTTACCAATTCCAGTTTCAAATACAGCCTTTTCGCCCTCTTCTCTAATTTCATTTTCTAATTCTTTTGTACATTTACTATATACTTCTTCAATTCTAGGTGGTTGAATTCTACCATCACTAACTAAGATTTCCAAAGTACGTCTTGCAATTTCTCTTCTTATTGGGTCGAAGCAAGAAATAACAACTGAATCTGGAGTATCATCGATAATTAAATCTACACCTGTTACAGCTTCAATTGCTCTAATATTTCTACCTTCACGGCCAATAATACGACCTTTCATTTCATCATTTGGAAGAGCTACAACTGAAACAGTTTTTTCTTGGACAGTTTCATTAGCATATTGATGTATCGCATTTGCTAAAATCATTTGTGATTTATGAGTTGCCTCAGATTTTGCTTTTTCAGTTTCATCTTTTACATATATAGCCATTTCCATAGCCATATCTTCTTCTAACTTTTTGAAAACTATTTCACGTGCTTGTTCTTGATTTAAGCCCGCAATTTCCATTAATTTTTGTTCTTGTTCATTAATTAATTCTTCAATTCGGTTGTTACGCTTTTCAATTTCGGCTAAACGTTGTTCTAATTTATTTTCTTTAGTTACTAAACCATTTTCACGTTTGTCTAGATTATCAGAGCGATTTTCTAAACTTGTTTCACGACGTTCTAATTTTCTTGCTTCTTCTTGAAGTTCAGCTTTTTTAGAAGCAACTTCTTTATTAAATGCATCTTTTGATTTTTCAAGTTCTTCCTTACCTTCTCTTAGTAATTCCTTCTTTTGAGCTTGTCCTTCTTTTTCTGCATCATCAATAATTTTTGAAGCATCTTTGCCTAATTTTTCATACTTATCTTCAATTTTTTGTTTTCCACGATTGTAAAAAACCATTGAAAATATTATTCCTAAAACAACTGCAACAACGAGAAGAATTATCAGTATAATTTTATCCATAATTATTCTCCCTTTTGTTTTTATATGTAATGTAATTATATATAAATGCGCAATATCGCACAATAATTTCTTACTTGTATATTATATCAAAAAATACCATTTTTGTCAAATAGATGGTCATTTCTTATATAGATATTATTTTTTATGGATAATGCTTTTTATACATTATAATTTTTATATTGTGATATAATTTAAATTGGTGATAGCATGGCAATTAATTATCCAAATAAAATGAATAAAGATGCTTCAAAAATTATAACCAAAGTTAAACGCAACGATAAGAAAGCTAACTTAGGTAGTGATTTTGAAACTAAACTTAATGATTCAAATATCTACTATTTAAATAAAGGGATTGCGGCAATATATAAAAAACCAACTCCTGTTCAAATCGTTAAAGTAGATTACCCTTCTCGTAATAAAGCTAGAATTGTTGAAGCATATTACAAGACTCCTTCTACAACCGATTATAATGGTATTTATAGAGGATACTACATAGATTTTGAAGCAAAATGTTGTCATTCAACAAGTTTTTCTTTTGCTCACATATTCAAGCATCAAATTGAACATTTGGCTAATGTTGATCGTTTAGGAGGTATTGCTTTTTTAATTATAGAATTTCCTATTAGAAAAGAAGTATACATTTTACCTATTGATGCCCTAATGAAAAAATATACTAATTCTTTGAATGGTGGTAGAAAAAGTATTAGTATTGAAGAATTTAAAAATGAAGGTTATTTAATTAAAGAAGGCTATTTACCTCCAATACCATACCTTACGTACGTTGATGAATTAATTGCAACTAAGTATAAAAAATAAAACTAATCATATCAATAATATGATTAGTTTTTGTTTTTTACATTATATTTTTATTTTGTACCAAAAATACGATCGCCACAATCACCAAGTCCTGGTACAATGTAACCATTTTCGTTTAATTTTTCGTCTTTTGCAGCAAGATAAATATCTACATCAGGGTGATGTTTTTGCAAATTTTCAATACCTTCATTTACACCAACGATTCCAATGTAAATTATTTTTTTAGCTCCACGAGATTTTAATATATCAATAGCTGCAACTGCACTTCCACCAGTAGCAAGCATTGGATCAACTAAGAAAACTGTTGCTTCTTTTAGAGTAGGTGGAAATTTTGCATAATATAGTTGTGGTTCTAATGTTTCTTCATTTCTGAATAAACCAATATGACCAACTTTAGCAGTAGGAATTAAACTTTGTATTCCGTCTACCATTCCAAGACCGGCTCTTAAGATTGGTACAATTACAACTTCACAATCAAGTGTATATGTTTTTGCCACAGCAATAGGAGTTTTAGTGTAAACTTCTTTTACTGGTAAATCTCTCGTTACTTCAAATGCCATCAAATTAGCTATTTCACTAACTGATTGTCTAAAATCTTTTGTGTTTGTTTTTTCATCTCTAATTATTGTTAATTTGTGATGAATAAGCGGATGATTAAAAATTGTTACTTTTGACATGATGATTTCTTCCTTTCTTTTTTTTATAAAAAACTATGGGGTATACCCATAGTCTTTATCCTAACATTTTTTCACGAACTTTTTGTTCGATTTCACTAGTAAGTTCTGGGTTTTGTTTCAATAATTCTTTTACATTCTCGCGTCCTTGTCCTAAGCGGTCACCATTATATGAAAACCAAGCACCAGATTTTTCAACTATATCTAAATTAGTTGCTAAATCCAAAACTTCACCTTCATGTGAAATTCCCTTACCATATATTAAATCAACTTCAGCTGTTTTAAAAGGAGGAGCTACTTTGTTTTTCACAACTTTTACTCTAGTTAAGTTACCAATTGCATCAGAACCTTGTTTAATTTGATCTACTCTTCTCACATCTAAACGAATAGTTGCATAGAATTTAAGAGCACGACCACCTGATGTTGTTTCAGGACTACCAAACAATACGCCAACTTTTTCACGAATTTGGTTGATGAAAATAGCAACTGTTTTACTCTTATTGATAATACCTGCTAACTTACGCATTGCTTGACTCATTAGTCTAGCTTGTAAGCCAACATGACTATCACCCATATCTCCTTCAATTTCAGCTTTTGGAACTAAAGCTGCAACTGAGTCTATAACTATTATATCTACAGCATTACTTCTAACTAAAGCCTCTACAATTTCTAAGGCTTGTTCACCATTATCTGGTTGTGATAAAATTAAATTATCTGTGTCTACCCCAAGAGCTTTGGCATACACAGGATCGAGGGCGTGTTCTGCATCAATAAATGCCGCATACCCACCTTTTTTCTGTGCTTCTGCAATCGCATGTAATGCAAAAGTTGTTTTACCACTTGATTCAGGTCCATATATTTCAATTATTCTTCCTTTAGGGTAACCACCAACTCCAAGTGCAATATCTAATGTGATAGAACCAGTTGGTATAACTTCTACTTTTTCTAAATTAGCATCACCCAATTTCATAATTGAGCCTTTACCATAAGTCTTTTCAATTGACTTCAAGGCATCAGCTAATGCTTTTTCTTTAACAGAATCTTTTGATGGTTCAATATCTTCTATTTTTAGTTGTTTTGCTTTATCAGCCATAAGAACCTCCTATTTTAATTTCTTCTCTTTTTTATCTTTAATATCTTTAAAGATATCTAGGTTTTTAACTAAATATTCATATCCGCTAAATATTGTAATTGCTAATGTTGCAACTAATAGTACCTTGCCAACGATTACAAACCATAATTGTAATTCGTTTACGCCGTCACCATTAAGGGTTACAGCCCCTCCTGCAAGTAAGAACAATATCGTAATAAATTGTAAAGTTGTTTTTACCTTTCCAAATTTATTAGCAGCTATAACTTTTCCTTGCCCTGCCGCAAGTAATCTGATTCCTGTTACCATAAATTCTCTAGCTAGAATAATTATTACCATCCACCATTCTAATAATGATGATGTACCTTTCATAGCAGCTGGTAAAGGAAGTGCGTTAGCTACAGCCATCGTTGCTTGATTAATAGCATTTTGTTGTAATAAAATAATAAATCCTGTGCAAGTTAGCAATTTATCAGCAAGTGGATCAAGAAACTTTCCTAAGTTAGTTACTAAATTGTATTTTCTTGCAATATGACCATCTAGAAAATCAGTAAGAGCCCCTATAAATATTAATAATAGTACTACAAAATTGGCAACTGATAAATTTGGAAATATAAATGAATTCATTCGCCAATTTGATATTGAGTAAACTATCATAATTACGGGAATTAAAAATATACGAAAAATTGTTAATTTGTTAGGTAAGTTCACTATTACACCTTCTTTTGGTAACATTATACCATAAAATCCTTTTTCATGCAAGTTTAAAAGCCCCTAATTAATTGCGAGTTTTTTGCAATTTTTGTCAACTTTTGTTTAATATTAAAACGTGAGTATATTTTTGTATACTCACGCTTTATTTTAATTATCAACAATACCTTGATTATATAATTTAGTATAAAATCCATTTTTCTTGATTAATTCTTGGTGATTACCAACCTCAACAATATTACCTTTATTCATAACAATTATTAAATCAGCACCTTGAATAGTTGAAAGTCTATGAGCTATTACAAAACTTGTTCTTCCATCCATTATATAATTAAATGCTTCAACAATTTTTTGTTCAGTAAGAGTATCTATTGAAGAAGTTGCTTCATCTAGAATAACAACATCTGGAACAGTCATCATCAATCTTGCAATGGTAATAAGTTGTTTTTCACCTTGTGATAAACCACTTGTTGCACTAATAACGGTGTCATAACCATCAGGAAGACGTTTAATAAAGCTATGAGCATGAGCTAACTTAGCTGCTTCAATGACTTCTTCAAGCGTTGCTTCTGGTTTTGCATAGGCAATATTTTCACGGACGGTTCCTCTAAATATCCATGTATCTTGTAATACTAAACCGTATGCTTTTCTCAAACTATTTTTCTTAATGTCCAAAGTATTTACGTCATCAATATAAATTCCACCAGATACTGGATCATAATATCTTAATAATAAGTTTATCATTGTTGTTTTACCACAACCTGTAGGACCAACAATTGCTACTTTCTGACCTTGTTTTATTGTAAGATTAAAATCTGTTATTAACTGCTGTTCTTTTACATATGAGAATTCAACATGTCTAAATTCAACTTTATCAATTGGTAGTACTATTTCATTAGTACCTTCATCTACCTCATTTGGTTCTTCTAATAGAGTCACTACTCTCTTAAAGGAAGCAAATGCGGATTGTACTTCACTAATTACTCCTGAAATTTCATTAAAGGGTTTGGTATATTGGTTTGCATATGACAAGAATGAAGACAATTGACCAATTTGAAAGCCTACGGGATTAATGATTACAAAAATTGCGCCAACAATTCCAACTAAAGCATACACCAATCCATTAACAAATCTAGTACTTGGATTAGTTGTTGATGAAACAAACTGAGCATTAACACCAACATTATATAAATCTTGATTTATATTCTTAAACTCATCGATTGCTTTATCCTCATAGCACATACTTTTTACATTCTTTTGATTGGTTACCATTTCTAAAACATAACCGCTTAAGATTCCTTTTACTTTGGCTTGTTTTGTAAAATATGTATGACTCTTTTTAGAAATGAATGCCGCAACAAATAGTGATAATGGGGTAACTCCAACTACAATTAAAGCAATTTGCCATTTAATGTAAAACATAAAACCAAGAGTAGCTATTATCATAATTATGCCGCGATATAATTGTTTAAACCCTTGTAATAAACCATTAGAAACTTGTTCAATATCAGATATTAATAAACTTACTAAATCACCTTGTCTTTTATTATCGATATATGAAAGTGGTAAATACGTTAATTTATTAAAAGTTTCTTTTCTAAGATCTAGAATGAAACCTTCTGAAACAATTGACATTAAGTATTCATATAAATAACCGAATAAATTAGAAACTACTATACAAATTGCAATATATCCTAAAATAGGTTTAATCGCTTCAAAATCTACATCATTTACACCAACAATAAGATCAACTGCTTCACCAATTAAAATTGGGATGGCTAGTGTAGTCATTACATTAATTATTGCTAAAACAAGAATAACAATTATTAAAAATGTATATTTGTTTAATCTTTTGAATAATTTCTTAAGCATTTTGTTCACCTCGATTTTCTTGTGATGCACAAATAGCTTGATATATTGGACAATTCTCTAGTAATTGATGATGAGTTCCGATACCTTGAATTTTTCCATCATCTAAAACGATTATTTCGTCTGCATCTTTAATACTACTTGCTCTTTGAGAAATAATAATAGATGTCATATTTTTTGAGTATTCTTTGATAGCCTTTCTTACTTTAGCATCAGTAATATAATCAAGAGCACTAGTTGAATCATCAAGTATTAATAATTTAGGTTGTTTTACTAATGCAATTGCAATGTTTAATCTTTGTTTTTGACCACCTGAAAAATTTCTACCATTTTCTTCAACTTCCGCATCCAATCCGCCTTTATCATTAACAAAATCGATAGCTTCTGATGTTTTTAATGCGGCAAGCATTTCTTCTTCACTAGCATTAGGATTTGCCATTAATAAATTAGAACGAATAGTTCCTTTAAATAAAATAGCTTTTTGATGAACCATACCAATTGATTTTCGTAATGATTCTTGGCTATATTCTTTTAAATCTTTACCATTTAATTCGACAGTTCCTTCTGTAGGATCATAGAATCGTTCTATTAATTGAACAATTGTACTTTTACCAGAACCAGTACTACCAATTATTCCGACTGTTGAATGATTCTTAATTATAAAATTGAGATTTTCTAAAGCAGGTTTGGTTAAATCACCATAGGCAAACGTAACATTGTCAAATTTTATTACATCTTCTTCACTAAATTCTGCATTCAATTCACCATCTTTTATTGATGTTTCAAGTGCAAGTAATTTATCACAACGTTTTAATGAAGCAAATGCTTTTGTAAAAATTACTACTAAATTACTAACTACTATTAACGCTAATAATATTTGATTCATATAGTTAACTAGGGCAATTACTTCACCTTGAGTTAATTCACCTATTGAAACAAGTTTACCACCAAAATATAAGATTGCAATAATTGCAAAGTTAGTCACTATTGATGTTAGAGGATTTAATAGTGAAGATATGCGTGCTATTGAAATTGCTTCTTTTTGATATTCGTTTGCATATATTGCAAAACGTTTTTCTTCTTTATCTTGCATTGCAAAGCCACGTACTTCTCTTGAACCTTTCAAATTTTCACTTGTAACAACGCTTAAATCATCTAGTTTATTTTGAACTTTAGTATATTTTACTGAACTAGTTCTTATAATTACATACAAAATTATTGAGATAAGAACTATTAAAGCAAGAAAAATAAAACCTACCTTATAGTTAATTATAAACGATGCTACTAAACTACCTATTACTAAAAAAGGAGCTCTTACAACTAATCTTATTAACATTGCTACTGCAAGTTGTAATTGGTTAACATCATTTGTCATTATGTTTATCAAAGCATCACTACCAACTGAATCTAATTCTTTAGGTGATAGTTTATTTATTTTAGTAAATATTGCATTTCTTAAATCAGTTCCATAACCTTGAGATGCTCTAGAAGCATTAAACTGACATACTAAAGAACTACCTAATCCTAAGATTCCTAATATAATTATAATAGCACCAACTTTATACACATATATCTTATCACTATTTTTAATACCTATATCAATTATTCTAGCCATTAAAATAGGAACTATTAACTCAAATATTGCTTCAATGAGTTTGAAAATTGGTCCAACTATTAAACGCTTTTTAAAGGGGTTTAAATATTTTGTACAACTATCTTTTTTCATATGTTACACCTTTCTTCTGATATATTATACCATTTATAGGCATTTTATTTATGTTTTTGCACCTTATAAAAACACTTACAGCGATTTACCATAAGTGTCTTTTTACTATTAATTATTTCTACCGGTTGCATTGTCCAAATCATTTTTAATTTCTAGCACAATATTATGCAAATATTCACTAAAAGTTGATGACTCTTCATAAAATCTTTTTAAATATTTACTTTTGGTTTCTTCATCACTATTATTTAATTCATTATATTTAAAATACTGATGTACTAATTGATTTCTTTTAGAAAGAATGGTTTCTAGGTAATCTAAATCGTCACTTGAAATAAAATCATATTTTCGAACAATTCCCATAAGTTGTCCAAAAGTCATATTTTGCATTTCCTTTGCTAGATGTACAGTATCATTCTCAACATTTTGAAATAAGGCTGGTGATACTGTTTTATATTTTTCAAATAAAGATAATAAGCGATTAAACCTAATTCCTTGTATCAAATCATATTCAATATTTTGAACATTTTCAATTATTTTTCCGATTAGAATATAGTCTTCGTTTTTCATTTTTTCCTCTAATATAACGATTTTATACGACTCTTATAATGTTCATAAAGTTTTTTGTTGTGTTCGTCACCACCAGGAGTGTTAGCACTTTTATAAATTGGTGGTTCTTGATGATGTTCTTTATATAATTTTATTACTTCTAATACAATGCTTTGGGCTATATAACTACCTATTATGCTTGATACAGCTCCAGTTAAGTTATTATCTATTTCTAATACTCCATCACCAATAGGAACATGATTATCAATGACTACATCGGCACATTGATATAATTTTTTACCATCAACTGTTCTAGTTTTTGATTTAGAAGATGCTTCAAGACTAGTTACCACAATAACGGGATGATTATTTTCTTTGGCTTGTTGGGCCATTTCAACTGGAACACTGTTAATTCCTGAGTTTGAAACAATGATAAATGGTTCGCCATCTTTTTTATCAACCGCATCAAAGATTACTTTGGCCAAACCTGATAAACGTTCTAATTTTGTACTTCTAATTGCCCCCTCATGTTGCATTAAAGCCGGTACTAAAACGGGATCTACATTTACAAGTCCACCAGAACGATAAAACATCTCTTCCGCAAACATATGCGAATGTCCTGTTGCGAAAACATGAACAACACCATCTTCAACAAAACTATTATATAAAATGCTTGCGGCAAGCTTTATTTTGTTGTTTTCCGCCTCTTCAACCAAATTTATTAATTTAATAACTTGTTCATTAAATTCTTTCATTTTTTATCACCTTTTTCATTTTATCATATTATTTTGATATTTTCAACATAATGGAAACGATTACTTAATCTATTTATTTGTTTAATAATGCATTTTATGATACAATGACACCTAGTATATACCAGTTAGTTGCCCCCTTGGCAATATGGCAATTACATTTATGATGTCGAGTAAAAATATTTTATTATTTTTATGAAACCTTTTCTTATTTATATATAATTTATTTTTACTTTAATATGCTGCTAATGAGGGCTTTTGCCCTCATTTTTTATTGGTTTATACAAAAAATAAAAAAGGAGAAAGAAATGTCACAAAACAAAAAATTAATTTTAGATGCCAAAGATAGGCCATCTACAGGTAAATGGATTGCATTAAGTTTTCAACATGTTTTCGCAATGTTTAGTGCAACTGTTTTAGTTCCAATGTTAACAGGTTTACCAATTTCAGTAGCTCTTTTCGCTTCTGGTGTTGGCACACTAATTTACATCTTATGTACACATGCCAAAGTCCCAATTTACCTTGGTTCAAGCTTTGCTTATATCAGTTATATCCAAGCAGCTACATCTTCCCTTGGCACTGGATCAATTGCTTCTGCTTTAACAGGTATTGTTGTTGCGGGAATAATATATGTAATTGTTGCGATTATAATTTCCTTTGCAAAAGTCAACTGGTTGAAAAAATTGTTACCACCAATTGTAGTTGGACCAACAATTATGGTTATAGGCCTTGGACTTGCGACAAATGCTGTACAACAAGCCGGCTTTTATTTCAATGGTCAAGCATATGATTGGCGTAATATTGTTATTGCCGTGATAACAATGGCTGTTATTTCCGTAGTAACATTACGTGCCAAAGGATTTCTAAAAATTGTACCTTTCTTAATCGGTATTGTCGTTGGCTATATTGCAAGTATTTTAATCGGTCTAATTCCTAACGGCGAAGCTGGATCTATAATTAATTTTGAACCCTTAAAAGAAGTTCTTAGCAACCCTTCACAATGGTTTAAAATACCAGAATTTACATTCCTTGGTTGGAAAGATGCTGATTTAGGTGCTGGCATTTCTATGGTAAAAATAAATTTCAGCGCTGCGATTGCGGTAATTCCACTTGCCTTTGTTACTATTTGTGAACATATCGGTGACCATGAAGTTCTAGGTAGTATTACTGGTAAAGATTATCTTGAAGATCCTGGACTACATCGTACATTACTAGGTGATGGTATAGCTACAGCCTTTGCTGGTTTAATTGGTGGTCCTGCTAATACATCTTATGGTGAAAATACTTCTGTAGTAGGCATGACAAAAATTGGATCAGTGTGGGTTACTGGTGGTGCAGCCGTTATTGCAATCTTGTTATCATTCTGTAATATATTCACAACCCTTATTGCTTCAATCCCTGGAGCTGTAATGGGCGGTGTATGCTTAATCTTATATGGCTTCATTGCCGCAAACGGTCTACGTACATTGGTTGACGCAAAAGTTGATATGACAAAATCACGAAACTTAATAATCATATCAGTTATGTTAGTAATTGGTATTGGTGGTGGAGCATTAAGAATAACTCAAGATATCCAATTCTCAGGAATGGCTCTTGCTACCATATTCGGTGTATTACTAAATACTTTCCTTCCTAAAGAAGTCGAAAGTGATGTAGAAAATGTTGATGAATCTTTAGAAAGTGAAAATAGTTCAGAAGAAAACAATTTAAATGAATCTCAAAACTAGATTTAAATAACATATGAAATTAAAATCAATTATTATCGGACAATCAGGTGGTCCAACCACCGTTATTAATGCAAGCCTTCAAGGTATCATTGAAGCCGCCCTAAGCAATCCTAATATAGAACATATTTATGGCGCATTAAATGGTATAGAAGGAATTCTAAACAAAAATATTATTGATTTTAGAAATGAAGATTTGGATAATATTCAATTATTAAAAAACACTCCAAGTTCTATTCTTGGTTCTGTAAGGTTTAAACTTAACGATTATACAATTGATGAGAATGTATATAAAGAAATTGTTTGTGTATTAAAAGATTACAATATTGGTTATTTCTTTTATATCGGTGGTAATGATTCAATGGATACTTGCAATAAAATAAATGAATATTTTAAATATATTAATTTTGATTGCAAAGTAGTTGGCGTTCCTAAAACAATCGATAACGATTTAGTACTAACTGATCATGCCCCTGGATATGGTTCTAGTATTAAATACATCGCAACAACAATTGCTGAAATATATCAAGATACTAGTGCTTATACAACTGGCCGTGTTACTATTGTCGAAATTATGGGTCGCGATGCTGGTTGGCTTGCAGCTGGTTCAAAACTTGCATCACTTGTAAATTGTGGACCTGATTTAATTTATTTACCAGAAGTTGCTTTTGATATTGAAAATTTCTTGCTTCGTGTAAATCAAATATATAATAAGAAAAAACGTGTACTTGTTGCAGTATCAGAAGGTATCACTGATAAAGATGGAGAATATATCTTAAAGCATCGCTTGTTTAACAATGAAGATAATTTTGGCCATTTACAACTTGGTGGTGTTGGCCAAGTACTTGCACAAATTGTCAATACTCGATTAGATTTACCAATTAGAAGTGTTGAACTTAATCTACCTCAAAGATGTGCTTCACATATTGCATCTTTAACTGATTTAAAAGAAGCTTATTTATGTGGCTACAATGCTTTAAAAATGGCACTAAATGGTAATACCGGTATTATGGTAGCAATGAAAAGAATTGATAATTATCACATTGATTATGTACCAGTAAAACTAGTTGATGTTGCTAACTTCGTTAAAAAAGTTCCTCTTGAATATATTGATACCATTAATGCTAATATTCACGATAGTTTTATTGAATACGCTCTTCCATTGATACAAGGTGAACCTACTATTAGATATGAAAATGGATTTCCAAAATTTGCTAAACTCAATAAAATAATAATCAAAAAATAGTTTATCAATAAAAAATAAATTAGACAGTGAGTTTTATCTCATTGTCTAATTTTTTATTACTCATTATTCCCATTCTTTTTTAATAAAGCGTGATGGATAAATTCACTAAATAATGGATGAGCACGATTTGGTCTTGATTTAAATTCTGGGTGGAATTGACAAGCAACAAACCAAGGATGATCTTCTACTTCTAAAATTTCTACTAAACCAGTTTCAGGATTGATTCCTGTTGCAATCATACCATTTTGTTCAAATTTTTCTAAATATTTATTATTAAATTCATAACGATGGCGATGGCGTTCAGATATTAATTCATTCTGATAAGCTTCATATGCTTTCGAACCAACTTTCAATTTACAATCATATGCACCAAGTCTAAGTGTTCCACCTATTCCTATTCCACGATATTGGTTAGGTAAGTAATCTACTATTGGATTAGCAGTATCTTCACAAAGTTCAGTTGAATTAGCATTTTCAAGTTTTAAGACATCTTGTGCAAATTCTATTGCCGCAAGTTGCATACCAAGGCAAATTCCAAAGAATGGTACCTTATTGCATCTTGCATATTGTATAGCTAAAATCTTTCCATCGACTCCTCTTGGTCCAAAACCTCCTGGTACTAAGATTCCATCTGCACCATCTAATAATTCGTTAACATTATCTTTAGTTATATCATCAGCTAGAATATATTGAATATTAACTTTCTTACCATATTTATATCCCGCATGTCTTAATGCTTCATTAATTGATAAATAAGCATCCTGCAACTGAACATATTTTCCAACTAATTTAATATTAACATCACCTGATAATTTTTTGATTGTTTTAATTAAATTATCCCATTCAGTCATATCAGAAACCGTATTTTGAATACTAAAATAGTTACAAATATATTCATCCATTCCTTGGTTATGTAGATTATTCGCTACTTCATAAAGAATTTTAACATCTTTTGATATTACCACCGCAGATTTGTTTACATCACAGAATAATGCAACTTTTTCTTTTAATTCATCATTTACATCAACTTCACTTCTTAATACCAACATATCAGGTTGAATACCTAGTGATCTTAATTCCTTTACACTATGTTGTGTAGGTTTAGTTTTCAACTCAGATGCGGCACGTACAAAAGGTAATAAGGTTGTATGAATATAAAAAGTGTTTTCTACACCAACATCACGACGCCATTGTCTAATTGCTTCTAAAAAAGGTAATGATTCAAAGTCACCAACTGTTCCACCAATTTCGGTAATAACCACATCTGCTTTTGAAACGGTTGCGGCCATCAATAAACGTGATTTTATTTCATTAGTAACATGAGGGATGACTTGAACAGTTTTACCTTGATAATCACCAGCACGCTCTTTTTCTAAAACTGATTTATATATTGTACCAGAAGTAACTGTAGATTCTTTAGTTAATTCTTCATCAATAAATCTTTCATAATGTCCTAAATCTAAATCGGTTTCCGCTCCATCTTTAGTAACAAATACTTCACCATGTTGATACGGGCTCATAGTGCCTGGATCAACATTTAGATATGGATCAAACTTTTGCATAAAAACTTTCAATCCTCGGTTTTTCAATAATCTTCCCAAACTAGAAGCAACAATACCTTTTCCAAGGCTTGAAACTACTCCACCAGTTACAAAAATATATTTCGTCATAAGTCCTCCTTGTTGTATAAAAAAATAAAAAACCCGCGTACTACGGGTAATGCGCTTTTTAGAGCGCCCTTAATATTATATAAAAAAAGAAATTTTTTGTCAAAGAAATATCTTTCTTTTTTTATTCTATCTTTTTACGAATAAATTATTAGTTTTTTGAAATCGTTTTCTGAAATTTATATATTTACTAATTATTAAAGGTATTGTATAATATTATTGTAAAAGTCGTATAATTCCGATAATATGGTTTGGAAGTTTCTACATTATCACCGTAAATGATAATACTATGGTAGCAATTGAATATTCAAAAAAACCGCTGTTATGGCTTTTTACAACTAAATTTTTTAAGGAGGAATTTCTGTAATGGAAGTCAACAATCAAAAAAATGTTGGGAAGCTTGACAGCTTTTTTGGCGTTTCTAAAGCAGGCTCAACAGTTAAAACTGAAATTTTATCAGGTATCGTTACATTTTTAGCAATGTGTTACATTTTGACTTTAAACCCTACAATCATTGTTGGTCAAAATAGTAACCTTTGGGGTTCAGTATTTATCGCAACAGCATTAGGAGCAGTTATAGGTACATTATTAATGGCCTTCCTTGCTAAAATGCCACTTGCCCAAGCATCTGGTCTTGGTTTAAATAATATGGTTTCTAACGCTATGGCTGGTTTCTTACTATTTGGTAAACAATATAGTTTTGGAAGTATCATGTTATTAGTATTTATCAGTGGTGTTATTTTCACTTTATTAAGTGTTATTCCTTACAAACGTGATAAAGCAACTGGTAGACTTGTAGCATTAAGAGAAGCTATTTTTACAGGTATGCCAAAACAATTAAGAGCTGCTATTTCAGTAGGTATCGGTCTATTCATCACTATAATTGGATTAGTTAACTGCGGAATCATTGGTGCAAGCGATGGTCAAAATTTCTTCACAACAGTTGATTTAATTGCTTTCAATAACCCTGAAAACTGGAAACTTGGTGGTGCTTGTTGCACAGCAGTTGTTTTCTTATTTGGTTTAACTGTTATCGCTATCTTATCTCATTTCAAAGTTAAAGGCGCTGTTATCATTGGTATTATTGCTTCAACTATTCTTGCATGTCCATTAGGCGTTACTAACTTTGATGTATTAAAAGGTGAAGGTCATGTAACTTGGAAGTTCTGGGAAAATTTTGCTAACTTCTTCTCATTTAGTGCTGAAAAAGGTGGTACTTTTGGTGTATTATTTACCGAAGGCTTAAACGGATTCCCTGAAGGATCATTATTTGGTTCAATTGTTATCGTTATTACATTTGCAATGATAGATATGTTTGACACTATGGGTACAGTTGTTGGTTGCTGCACAGCTGCTGACTTACTTGATGCTGATGGTGTTCCACAAAATTATAACAAAATTATGCTATCTGACTCAATTGCAACTTGTGCTGGTGCTGTTTTAGGTACTTCTACAGTTACAACATTCGTTGAATCAGGTTCAGGTATTGCTGCAGGTGGTAAAACTGGTTTAACTGCTTTATCTACTGCAATCTTATTTATTCTAGCTATCTTCTTCATGCCTTTATTTGCATTCATTCCAAGTGCTGCTTGTTCTGCCGCATTAGTATATGTTGGTGTATTAATGTTAGGTGGAGTTAAGAATGTTGATTTCTCTAACACAAAGACAATTGTTCCAGCTTTCATTACTATCGTTATGATGCCATTTGCATATTCAATTACTGATGGTATTGGATTTGGCGTAATTAGCTATGTTGTTATCAACTTCATCATTTGGATTATTGAAATGATCAAATACAAGTCAAAGAAACTTGAAGAAAAACCTAAATTAGAAATTTCAATTGTGTTATTAATAATTTTCGTTTTATTCCTAGTTTACTTCTTAGTACCAACTAAGTTAAATTAGTTAAAATTTCATATCAAAAAAAGAGTCAATTTAGTTTGACTCTTTTCTTTCGCTTTGAATTTTATAAACTATAGAACGAGATAATCTTCTACTGATAAACCGATTAAAGAAAATGGCTGTTCTATTCTTAGCACCATAAATAGCAATTACTTTATTTTTCATAGCTTTTTGATAACCATATTTTGCCACTGCAACAGGGCTTGCAGGATGCATTTTCTTTAATAAATTAGTTTTATCACTTGAAGCATTGGCAACATCAAAAAAGTTAGTTGCTGTAGTACCTGGACAAATTACGGTAACGGTTACCCCATCATCTTTTAATTCTTTACTAAGAGCTTCTGAAAAAGATAACACAAAAGCTTTTGTTGCATAATATGTTGACATTAGTGGTCCACTAAAAAATGAAGCAATGGAACCTATGTTAATAATTTTTCCAAAGTGATTAATGCGCATATCTCTACCATAATAATAACATAAATTAATTAATGTTGTTATATTTAATTGAATCATATTATTATGACGTTCAATATTACAATCTAAAAATGGACCATAATCACCAAATCCCGCATTGTTTACTAAATAGTCAATTCTTAAACCAAGTTTACCAGTTTCATCATAAACTTCTTTAGCAGAAGAAGGATTAGATAAATCTTTTGCAATACATACAACATCTACACCATATTCTTTGGTAAACTCTTCTTTTAATTTTTCTAATAAATCATTAGATCTTGCAACCATTACTAATGAATAACCATCTTTCGCGAATAACTTTGCTAGTTCTAAGCCAATTCCTTTACTAGCACCAGTAATTAATGCGTAATTTTTCATTTTATGCGGGATCCACTTTCTTGTAATCTTTTACGTATACTTTGTGAATCTTTTTTTCTTCAACTTCCCAATATTTGTAATTATCTTTACGTTTAAAATTAGCAAGTTGTTTTCCGTCTTCTTCTATATAACCTAAGAATTCATAACCTGCTACCCAAAACTTTGGATTTTCTTTGGTTGGGTGTTGTAATATAACGCCTGGGATATGATCCAAAGCATATTTTACTCTAAATGATTGCCAGTGGTATACCGTTTCTGATGTTAAATAGAATAATTTTGAGGTATCTACTAAAGCAGCCCAAGAAGAATTAAAAAATTCATCCGCATGATTATATGGATCAAAACATGTACATCCTTCATCATTACGCCACCAAGCAAAAAAGGTAATTAAGAAATCTAGAAAATCAGTGAACAAATTATTATGATAGCAATATCCAATAAAAGTACTTTCTGGCTGATTTTCAATTTTTCCACCTTCTTCTGGTGTCAAATAATATTTATGAAAAGAAAATCCCATTGCATAGCAACTATCTTTTCCCTCAGCATTCCAATCTGCATAATTGTAAAAATCTTCGACACTTTTAACATTGTGACTCTCTAAATCTTCTTTGCCACCATGTTCTAAAATAAATTGATAAAAAGCACCATAGAATTTTTCAAATAATTCTCGCTTGCTATTCCAAAAATCAACACCTATTTGGTGATCTTTAATTAATATATTCATTCTATTCCTCCACTACATAATCTATTGCTATACTTGCGCTAGCATTAGCATGCATATGTTTTTTTACAACATTACAATGATAAGGATCTTTTTGATAATTATCTAAATCCTCACGAGTTTCAAAATATGTTTCAAGAATAATATCATAAGAACGTGCAGAATGTAAGAAATCAATACCAACATTCATTTTTACTAACATTGGTACATTTCCTCTCATTGATTCTAATACTTCTTTAGCCTTTTGACAATTTTCTAAACTATTATCTTGTAGTTTAAAACAAACAATGTGTTTAATCATATTATTACTCCTTATATATTAATTTACAGACTCATTATATCAAAATAATTATTAATATTCAAAATAAAAGAAAGATAATTTGCTTATCTTTCTTTTTGAATTACATTTTCTTTATTACTTTTTTTAATCCGTTCATCATTTTGTCAAGTATACTATCTAAACCATGGGCCGTTTTATTAACAATGTTTTCTTCAGGAACTAATTGCTTGGGTTCGTAGTTATTACCTGGAGTTTGGATTTGTTCTTCATATTTTTGCTTTTCTTGTTCTAATAGTTTTGAAGTACTTGTTCCAACATCACTAGATTTTAGTCCTATCAAAAAGAAGCCAAAAAAAGCTATCAAAATTAAAATTTTTTTCATAATATTCCTTCTTAAGTATAATTTAGGGTTTCAACCACTGATGGTAAATTATCAATGTCAAAAAAGAAAATAAAATAAACTGAATATTTATAGATTGTTTTAATATATTTTTTAACAGGTTTTTCTATTTCTACCCTTGGTTCTACTTTATGATAAAACACTACTGGTTCTACTTCACTTGCAATATCTTTTAAATAATCAAAGGCAATAATTGTGTTATTAATAAAAGAAAAAACTAATAAAGCTAATATAATTATAATTTTATTATTCATACCATCGCCAAAATATTTTATGATGTATATCCATTAAATAGACCTGGATGTAAAGCAATATTTAGCGAATTTGCTATTATTTTTGAAAGATCTTCTACTTCCATATCTATTTCTTTAGGAGTAACCATTAAATTATAACCTTGAGGTGTTAATACTTCTTCCACCAGTGTTCGCTGTTCAGTCTCAGAAAGGTTGCCAAAGTTACCAAAGAATGCAACATTAGTATCATTACTAGGATGACTATTAGTTAAATCTTCTTTTACGGGTTCCATTGTTATATTATTTGCTTTAGAAGTACCCTTGTTCATCGCTAGATTCAAATATTTTAAAACCATTTGAATTGTATCAACCGTTATTGTTGTCGCGTCAACTACCGTAGGAATACCAATTGCTATAACCGGTTTATTGATAGTATCATATGAAATTTCTTTTCGCTTGTTGCCTACCCCTGATCCAGGTTTAATACCCGTATCAGTTATTTGAATAGTTTTGTTAATTCTTTTAATTGAATTAGTTGCTAAAGCATCAACAATAATTACAAAATCAGCTCCTATTTTATCGCTCATAGTACTTATAACATCATAGGTCTCTATACCTGTTGTTCCCATTACCCCAGGTGACATTGCGGAAACGTTACTAAAGCCTTCACTTAATGTGTTGTTAATTGCCAAATGTCTTGTAACTATTGTATTATCTATAACATATGGGCCTATGGCATCTGGAGTTACATTTTCATTTCCAAGTCCAACAACAAAAGCTTTTTTGCCTAATAATTTATTTTCTTCTAAACAATCCTTTAGTACACTCGCAAGAGCTTTTTCAACATTTTCGATTGTTTTAGAATCATGAATATTTAATTCGGTAAGATCAACAGTGTAATAAGTTCCTTCTTTTTTACCAATTGTTTCACTAGCTTTTTTGCCTACAATACTTTTGAAAATAGGGATATCAAATACTTGATATTTAGAATTTTCAAAATCTGAAATACCTTGATTTTGATAAAATTCATAATCATCATAAGCCAAATCTGTTCTAATTAATGGACTAACATTTTTTGTTTTTTCATTCATTTTTTTCACCTCAATTTATTTTTTATCACTATTGCTAAAAATATGCAAAAAAAATTATATTTACTTTTTACTTTATAAAATTCAATATTTTTGTTATAATATTATCAATAATGGAGGTAGATTATGAAAGATGAAGATTTAATCTATTTATTTACCGGTACTTCAGAAATATTTATTAAAAATCGAATGAATCGTATCATCCAAAGTTTTAATAAATATGAATACACTATAATTAAATATGATATGGAAACTACTAGTCTATCAACAGTGCTATCTGATGCAATTACTGTTCCTTTTTTAGAAGAACTAAAAATAATCATTTTAAAGAATCCTAAATTTTTAACTAAAAGTGCTACTAGCACTAAGGATGAAATCAAAGCAATGTTAAAATATCTTAAAAATCCTTGTGACAGTACATTATTAATTATTGATGCTACCAACACTGTAATTAATCAATCAAACGAAATTTACAAGATGTTAAAGAATGTTGCTAGAATTATTGATTATCCTGATCCTGAAGAAATTGAACTTAAGGGTTGGATTGTTCGTAGTTTTGATGCTAATGGCATTGATATTAAAGATGATGCACTTACATTATTATTAGAATATATTGGTGATGATCAAGCAAGACTATCACAAGAAATTGATAAACTTAGTTCCTACGTTGGAAAAGGTGGCACCATCCGTAAAGAAGATATTAAATTGTTAGTTCCAAAAAACATTAATAATGAAATATATTTATTAATAAAAGCTATTATTAATCATGATTTAGCACTCACCAATCAAATATATGACAATTTAATAACTCATACAAAAGATTCTTTAACTATTTTTTCACTTATAAGTAACAAATTCAAAGAACTTTTATCAACCTATAGATTGTTAAAATATGGATATAGTCAAAGTGATATTGCTAAATTCTATAATGTTTCAACTGGTAAAGCTTATTACATTGTCCAAGAAGCAAGGGCATTTAAACTTTCAGATTTGGAATTTTACATTGATAAATTGGCTGAATTAGATTATCAAATTAAGAGTGGTAAATTGGATAAAACCATTGGTTTAGAATTACTGTTATTAAAATTACCAAAAGAAAAATAAAAAAGTCTAATACTTAGTATTAGGCTTTTATTGCTTATTTATGCCATTGCATTTAATGCTTTAGCTAAACGAGATTTTTGACGTGCTGCATAGTTTTTATGATGTAAACCTTTAGTTACAGCTTTGTCAATCTTCTTACATGCAAAGTTAAATGCTTCTTGTGCTTTAGCTTTGTCGCCAGCAACTACTGCTGCTTCAAAGGCTTTAACAGCTGTTTTTAAAGAAGATGCGAATGAATTATTTAATAATCTTTTTTTATTATTAGTGATATCTCGTTTCTTTTGTTGCTTAATGTTTGCCATTAGTTTCACCTCCGAGGATTATTCTTCAATATTATACCATATAATCAAAAAAAGGTAAAGTAAAAACAACTTTTTATTTTATTGTCTAATTATGTATGTACCATTTTCAGATGTCACATAAAGCTTTTTTTGATATTTTTTTCTTGTTAAATCAGTAGGAAAGGAAAAACTATTACGATACCCATTCATGCAAACTGCTACTTCAAAATCAACACTTGCAAATAAACTGTTTGATGATGAAGTATTAGAACCATGATGAGGAACTTTCAAAATATCAACGTGTCCTATTTTAGGAAGTTCTTTTTCAATTTTTTGTTCAATATCACCAGTTAACAATATCTTCTTTTTGTAATATGACATAAGTAAAACTAAACTATTATTGTTAGTGTCGTTTTCATCATTTTTGGGAGATAAAGTTTGAAAATATGTTGAGCCTACTTTAAACATATCACCTTTTTTTAAAGTAATTAATTGTGTTTTTTGTTTAACAATAGTCATTGTTTTGGTATCATATTTGTTACAAAATACCTTCTTTACTTTAAATTCTTTTAAAATAACTTCTAACATTCCCATATGATCACTATCGCCATGGGATATTATTACTCCATCTAATCGCTTTATGCCTTTTTTCTTTAAGAAAATTAATATATCATCATAACCTGCTTCACCAGTATCAATTAGTACATTTAATTTATTATGTTTATCAATTACTACGGTTGCTTCGCCTTTTGGTAAATCTAAAAAATAAATGTCCGATGTGTTATGAAATATTGCATAGTTATTCCACAATATATGAATTGCAATAAATAATACTAATAGTAATATAGTTTTTTTCTTTCTAAAATTAGAAATTTCTTTCAATAAAAAATACAATACCCAATAATAACCTATAATAACCCCCATAGATACAGTTGGATAGGTAATTGTTAATGTTTTAATGGTTGATAGACAATTGGTAGCACTAGTAAATAGCTGATAGATAATATTAAATAATGGTTCTAAAAAATTAAGAATAGTAGTAATGAATGCCATTGGTAAAATTATATAGGTAACTACTGGAATATAAAATATATTGTATATTATTGATAGATAGTTTATTTCTGGTTTGATGTTTATCACTATTGGTAGCGTTACTAAAGTTGCAATAATACTTATTTTGATACTATTTATAATAGTATCTTTTATTTTATTTTTTACTTTCAAATAATCACTACATATTATTATACTAGTAGAAATTATATATGATAAAGAAAAACTATATTGATAAAAAAATAGAGGATTTATTACTAATACAGTAATGATATTAACTGACATTATATCTAAACTATTATAGTTTAGCTTTTTTACTTTATTAATGTATCGTAACAATGTCCCATAAACTACTCTGAATACTGATATCATAAAACCTGTTAATACGAAATAAGTAAATAAAATAGCTATTAATAAAGTGTTTTGCTTTTTTTCGCTAATATGTAATAACTTTAATATTTTTGAAAAAAACATAGCAATAATTTGTACATGCAATCCTGATATTACAAAAAGGTGACTAATACCAACATTAGATATCGAATTGCTTAGTGTTTGTTCCATGTCATCTTTATTGCCTATTGTTAATGCCTTCAACATTCCTTTACTACTACTATTGAAATGTTTATCAAAATAATTATTTGCAAGATAATTTAGATAATAAATACTAAAACTTTTTCTAATTTTCTTTATTTTGGCATTTTCAATAATTCCAACTATACCTTTATATTCACAATATTTTGCATAATCAAATCCACCTGGAAAGTGAGCTTTACTAGGTTTTGATATATTTGCGTTTAAATAATATATACCTCCTATTTCAAGTAATTCATCACTATAATATAATAAGTAATAATTTTTAACTTTAAATTGGATTTGATAGTTATCATTTTTATACTGAATTCTTTCTACTTTTGCAATCCCATCATAATTAGTTACTATATTTTTACTATAATTATATTTTCTTATTTTGTAATTTAAAAATACTATTACTAGTATTATAATGCAATATAAGGCGAGTTTTGGGGCTTTTTTTAAAAGATAAACTAAATAGCCAATAAATATTAACCCTACAAAAATAGATTTACTATTTATGAATACCAATAATAATATAATAAGTGCTACTAAAATAAAATAGTTATTACGAAGAATATCAAACAGTAATGAACTCTTTAATTTGTAATAAAAGCGCCTCACCAATGCCTTTTACCTTTAACAAGTCTTCAATTTTTTTAAACTTACCATTCTTATCTCGGTAGTTTATTATTGCTTGAGCTTTTGTTGATCCTATTCCTGATAGTTTCATTAAATCTGACTTAGTACAAGTATTTATATTGATTTTATTATCCTCTTTCTTTGGTTCTTCTTTTGTTTCATTATTTGTAACTCTACTAATAACTATTTTCTTATTGTCATTAATTATTTCAACAAGATTGATTTTACTAATATCTGCTTGATAAGTTAAACCCCCTGCTAATTCTATAACATCATTTATCATAGCACCGCTTTCAACTTTATAAATTCCAGGTCTATTTACTTCCCCTCTTATGTCTACCATATAATATTGTTGTTCTTGTTGATTGAAGGAGGACAAAAATGGAGAATCAGCTTCGGGGGCTTTCGAACAGGCATTATTCAAAAACAAACACAATATTATTAGTACACTAATGTAAAATTTTTGAAAGTTCCTCATAACATTTTTCCCTCCTTCACATAAATAGTACGAAGTTTTTTTACAATTTCGTTAAAAATATCGATGGATTTATATTTAAAAAATAAAACAAGTGATCTTATATATAAAATCACTTGTCTATTATTTTTAAATATATTAATTATATTGTATGTTTGTGATTAACCTTCATAGCTCGCATTGAGTTACAAATAGCTATAACAGAAACGCCAACATCAGCAAATATTGCTAACCACATCATAGGGTTAGGCACAACAATACTGTAAATCATTACTAAGATTTTAACAGATAAAGCAAATATGATGTTTTCTTTAACAATACGCATTGTTTTTCTAGCAATTTGTTTTGCGGTAAGAATATCCATTAATCTATCAAACATTAATACGATATCACTAGCCTCAATTGCACTATCACTTCCAAGTTGACCCATTGAAATACCAACATCGGCACGCATTAATACTGGTGCATCATTAATACCATCACCTAAATATGCAACAACATCATTTTTATTCTTATTTTCAATTATTTGTTCAAGAATGTTAACTTTGTCAGTTGGTAATAAACCTGCATAATATTTTGTTAATCCTAATTCTTCAGAAACAGCTTTTGCGACTTTTTCATTATCACCAGTTAGCATTATTGTTTGATAGCCTTTGCTATTTAACTTGCTAATTAATGATTTACTTTCAGGTTTTATTTCATCACAAATTACGAAATAGCCTAAATATTTTTCAGTAGTTGCAACATGAATAATAGTACCAATAGCATCAACATTAGGATATTCAATATTATAGGCATCCATTAATTTAGTGTTCCCCGCAAGATATACTGTACCATTATATTTAGCTAACATACCTTTACCAGATATTTCTTCTACTTCTAAAGTACTTGTATCTACTTCTATATTACCAATATGACTTATAATGCTACGAGCAATTGGATGAGTACTATCTTTTTCAGCTAGATATGCGGCCAAATTCAATTCTTCATCATTTGTATAACTTTTTGCTTCTTTAACAATAAAATTACCTTTTGTTAATGTTCCGGTTTTATCAAATACAAAGATATTGGCCTTATTTAATACTTCAAAATAATTACTTCCCTTTACAAGAATACCTTCTTTTGAAGCACCACCGATTCCACCAAAGAAACTTAGAGGTACACTGATTACTAATGCACAAGGACAACTAACAACTAAGAAGTTTAATGAACGATAAAACCAAGTAACAAAATCATGAGTAATAATACTTGGAATAACCGTAATAACTACTGCTAATCCTACAACAATTGGAGTGTAATATTTAGCAAATACACTTATAAAGTTTTCGGCTTTTGTTTTTTTATTAGAAGCATTTTCAACTAATTCTAAAATTTTTGCAACAGTAGAATTTTCAAAAGTTGTTGTTACTCTAATTTTTATAACTGCACCTTTATTAATTGTACCACTTTCAACCATATCATTAACATTAACATCTTTAGGCATTGATTCACCTGTTAATGCGGAAGTATCAAGGCTTGTAGCACCAGATACAACTACACCATCTAGTGGTATTTTTTCACCAACCATTACCATAATAACATCATTGATAGCTACTTCAGTTGGATCTAAATCTATAGTAGTACCATCTTCTAATACTTTGTGTGCAATTTCTGGTCTTATATCCATTAAATTAGAAATTGAAGTTCTTGATTTTCCTACTGCGTAACTTTCAAATAATTCACCTACTTGGTAAAATATCATTACCGCAACACTTTCGATGTAATTACCAATGGCAAATGCACCTACTGAAGCGATTAACATTAAAAAGTTTTCATCAAGTAATTTACCATGACTTACATTTCTAAAAGATTTATAAATTACACTGTACGCTAGTATTAGATATGAAGCAAGAAAAGCTACAAGAGTTATTACTTTAGGTACAGTAAATAGATTATATTTAAATAAATCTACAATTTCTTCTAATTCAAAGAAGTGGTTCAAGATAATAGCTACAATGTAGATTGCAGCACTTACTATTATTCTAATTAATAGTTTTTTGTTTTTTGACATTTCTATAATCCCTCTATTTCGCAATCAGGTTCTACTTTTCTCTTAGTTTTTTCAATCTTTTTAACAATTTCTTGATAATTGTTATCATCTATATCAATTATCATTTTTTGAGTCATAAAGTTAATTGATACTTCATTAACTCCTTCAATTTTTTCTAAAGCTCTTTCTAATTCAGCCGCACAATTTGCGCAATCAATTACTATTTTTACAGTTTTTTTCATATTTTCCCTCTCCTATTCCATGACATGTTCAATTGCCATATGATATATTTTACCAACGTGATCATCTGCTAGGGAGTAATAAATTTCTTTTCCAGACCTACGTGATTTAATAAGTCGAGCCATTCTTAAAGTTTTCAATTGATGTGATATTGCTGATTTAGTCATATTTAATATTTTTGAAATATCGCATACGCAAAGTTCATCATTGTATAACACTGATAAAATTTTAGTTCTTGTTGGATCACCTAAAACTTTAAATAATTCAGTTACACTAATTAAATTTTCTTCACTAGGCATATTATGTTCTGCTATTTGAACTTTATCCTCGTGTACATAATTATTTTTGCAGCTCATTAATTCGTCTTTCATTCTATCACTCCTTCTCAGTTAAACAGTTGAATAATTGTTCAACTGCTACAATTATATTCCAATTCTATTTTAAATACAACTATAATGCATTAAAAAAACAACTTTTTTCGTAAAAAGTTGCTCTTAAGTACTAATAATTCACACTTTTTTAACAAGTGATTTTATGAAAAATAAAAAAGGTCTATATAACAAGCATTTTTTGATTTTATAAATATGTTTTTTTGCACTCAAACATTACTAATCCATCATGTTCAATAATATATTTATCGTTTACAATTAAATCGGTATGAAAGTATGATTCAACATAAAGGTCAATACTACTTTTACTCTGCGGTACATAAAAAGTAGCAATGTAGTCATAGGTTTTTTTGTAATAGTTAACTGGTATTCCTAATTTTTCAATTTTTCTTAAGATTACCTCTTCTTTATGTTCACCAAAACTTTTTTTAAATTCTTGAAAAGCACTACGTTGTTTATATAAACTCACGAAAAATACAAAGCCAAAACTAAGTAATAGTCCAACACCAATTAGTACTAATGCAATTATTTCGTTTTTTTCCATACAACTACCTCCGTTCTTATTTTATCATAATTTAGGTTTTATTATTTATAAGATGCATAAATATTAATATAAAAAGAGTGTTTTGATTTAAACACTCTTTTTGTATAGTTATCGTTAATTGTAAATGGCTTTATAAATAGAGTTTACATAATTATCAGATGTGTCTTCACTGTAACACCAGCACATAATACCAACACCTGCTTGTGATGCGGCATACTTATATTTTGCCATTATTACTTCTTCACTATCATATGTTACAAAAATATTATCAGCACTATTGTATAAATATGCACCTACTAATTGACCTTTATTGTTGTATTCTAAATATTTTTTATAATTTCCAGTGTCAATCAATGCTTTAATACCATTACCAAACACAGTTCCTGATGCGAAAGATCCAGGTATACCAGAAATTGCTGTTAAAGTACCACTAACACCTAATGATGGATAAGTTGTATTGGTAGATGTCCCTGTAACTCTATATGCTTTACCATAGCCTGCTGAACCAATAATTACTTTATTTCTTGATAGTCCTAAACTAACTAATCTTTCAACGCCCCATGCACATCCAAATCCGTAACCACCATCATTTGATGAAGAATATAATGGAGATAAATGACTTGTTTTTTGACCATTATTTAAATCATATGACATTAAATTAATATAATCAACATAGTTATTTAAAGTCTTGAAGTCAAAACGATCAGATGCAGTACCCCAAGTGCTTGCAGGAACAGCAGCACTTAAGAAATAAGGTGTACCATTTTCTGCTTGGCGTTTTGTCATTTCTGCTCTTAATTCCTTCATTAAAGCATTTAAACTTGTTGAAACTACTTTGTTGGTTGATGATACAGTTTCCCAGTCAATGTCAATACCATCAAAATTGTATTTTTCAACCATATTCATCAAATTATTAACAAAGTTTGCACGCTTTGCAGCATCACCTGTTATGTCCGCAAAATTCTTACATGCCTCTGCACTTACGCCATTTATACTAATAATAATACGAGTATTATTTGCTTTAAGAGCTCTTACTTCGTCTAAATAGCTTGTATCAGATACTGTGCAATTTCCTTCTGAATCGATTACCGCAAAAGAATAATAAATTATATTTAATATCTTTTTAGTATTTTCTGAAAAGATTGTCTTACTTGCTTTATATCTTTCATTGTATTGCTTGTAGGCATACATTGCTGAAGTAGAGAAGTATGTAGCAACTGGAGTATTTGGTAATTCATCATATAAAACCGGATTTACTGTGATTTTCTTTGATTTTGTAAATGTAGTACCATCAGGATTTTTTCCTGTTGCGGTAATAGTTACTTCTTGTGTTTTGTGAGTTTGATATACCTTTGATACCGTTCCTTTACCATTTTCTATCACGTATAGATTAGGATTTGAACTACTCCATGAATAAGTGACATCATCAATTTTAGTTATTAAATTATCAACAGTATTTGACGTTGCAACATCACTGATACAACTTAAAACATCATTTGGATCAATTTGTGTTTGGTCAACAATCCATTTAGCGTATAAAGTTTTGGCAGAAGAAACACTAGTGATAGTTTCACCTATACATTCCTCATTATCATACCAACCTTGGAAGGCATATCCTGTTTTTACGGGAACAGGAAGAGCCATTAGGCCTTTATAACTTACTACATAATATTCGGCTTCATCAACTTCAGTTGCATCATAAATTGTAATGTTTGCATCAAGTGATTGATTTGCTTCATTTGGAAAATCTTTATTAGAATATATTACATCACCTAATTCAATTGAACTTAATTCTTGATAAGCAGTTGCATTATCACTATGAACCAAAATATAATATTCGGCAGTTTTACTTTCTGAAGTTAATCCTGTACCACTTTTGATTATTTGATTAACTACATAGGCATTTTTAGAACTATCAAAACTGAATCCAATTTTTAATGCATAAGTATAAGAATCTGTCTCTTTTATCAAACTTGTTTTCATAACTACTACATCTGTTTTATAAACAGCGAAGAAACCAGTACTATAATAATTTAAAGTAAATTGATAATTAAGTTTAGGAGATGAACCTTTATCTAAACCTTCAATTCTACCTTCATTAGGATATAATATTACTTCATATGAAGTTAATGAAGATTTTAATTCTTCAAGTTTATTTTCTGCAGCTATTAGTTTATCTAGATTAGAAACAAGATTTTTTACTTTTTCATCTAACGCATTATAAGCATTTCTTACCTTTACGACTTCTTCTTCATCATCAAGAGTTAATTTATCTAAAGCAGGTAATTTATCAATTAAATTAATTATTGCATCTGCTTTTGTTTGATTTTCTTTAGCTTCTTTTAATTCCTTTATTTTATTCTCTAAAGCAATTAATTTATTCAAATTAGTTACTAATGCTTTTGCTTTAGGAGCTAAAGAATTATAAGCGTTTCTTGCGTTTACGATAGCACTTTCTGCATCCAAAGTTATAAGTTCTACATTAGGTAAATTATCGATTGCTGCTACTACCATAGTTGCTTCATCATGAAGTTTTTTATCTTCAATTAACTCTTTCATTTTATTTTCTAATGCTTCTAATTTGCCCAAATTAATTACAAGAGCTTTAACTTCTTCTGATAATGCTTCATATGAAGTTCTTGCTTCTTTTAACTTGCTTTCATCTTCTAAATTTAGATTACTTAAAGCAGGTAATTTATTAATCAATTCAATTACTACCTTTGCTTTATCTTGGTTATCTTTAGCCTTTTTTAATTCAATTATTTTATTTTCTAATGCTTCTAGTTTACTTAAATTAGTTACAAGAGCTTTAACTTCCTCTGATAATGCTTCATATGTAGTTCTTGCTTCTTTTACTTTATCCTCATCTTCTAAAGTTAATTCATCTGCAGTAGGTAATTTATTAATCAATTCAATTACTACATTCGCTTTATCTTGATTATCTTTAGCCTTTTTTAATTCAATTAGTTTATTTTCTAATGCTTCTAATTTATCTAAATTAGTTACAAGAGCCTTTGCTTCTTTTGATAAAGCATTGTATAGTGATCTTACATTTGCTACTTTGACTTCATCAGTTAATTCAATTGCATCGGTTGTAGGGAGCTGATTTATTTCTGTAATAACCGTGTTAGCTTTTGTTTGATTTGCATAATTTTCATCCTCTTTTTTTACACATGATGTTAATCCTAAAATTAGTATTAAAATCAATCCAATATAACTTAACGTCTTTTTCATGTATGCCTCCTTCTTATACACTTATATTATATCAATATTTTTTGTTATTTGCAAGAGATAGTCGATGTAATTTCTTTAAAAAAACTCTCTAAGAAGCCTAAAACTTCTTAGAGAATTTCAGTTAATCTTCACTTTCTTTATCTTCGTCTATTTCTTTATGAACAACAACTTTTACTTTTTCTACACGCATTTTGTCAATTTCAATAATTGTTACATCAAAATTAGCATAGTTGAAAGTATCACCAACTTGAGGAAAGTGACCTAAAATATCGGTACACCATCCACCTATTGTCGTATATTCTGAATCAAAGTCACGATCATCATATTCGACCAAATCAAAGAAATCGTAAATGTTCATATCGCCATCAACAATGTACTCATTTTCGCCAACTACCGTATAGTCTTCAACAACTTCGTCCATTTCATCAAAAATATCACCAACTAATTCTTCAACAATGTCTTCCATCGTTACAATTCCCATGAATCCGCCAAATTCATCTAAAACTATGGCGAGATGTTGTCCACCTTTTTTGAATTCGGTTAATATAGTTGAAATTGGTTTTGTCTTATGAACATATATTGGTTCAGATAATAAACTTCTTAAGTTTATTTTTTCACCTTTTAGAATTTTTTTCATCAATTCAACAGTATTCAATATACCAATTACATTATCGATTGTGTCTTCATAAACAGGTACTCTAGAATATCTAAAAATTTCTTCATTAGAAAGAATTTCTTTTTGATCATCATCAATGTCAATTGCAAATACATCTACTCTTGGTACCATAATTTCATGAGCAGTAACATCACAGAAGTCGATTGCGGAAATAATTAACTCGGCATCATCTTCATCAATTACGCCCTCTTCTTCCATTTCTTCAGCAAGTACAATCAATTCTTCATCGGTTGCTGTAGGTTCCTTTTCTTTGGGAGTCCACATCTTTGCAAGAAGTGATACAAACTTTGTTACAACAAAAGTTATTGGGAAAAAGATTATTCTAAAAAAATTAAAAAGACTAGCAAACATCATTGATAAATTGTAATTATATCTATTGCCTACTGCCTTTGGAACGATTTCACCAAAAATTAAAACAATAATTGTTGATAGAATTACGGCCATTGTAGGACCTATTTCTTCATTCCAAATTTCTATTGCAAGTCTAGTAGATACAACTGATGTCAATATGTTAACTAAGTTGTTACCAACTAATATTGTTGATAAAGCATCAGTAAAATTATCTGATATTTTTGAGGCTGCTTTAGCTTTCTTTGAGCCTTCTTCAACCTTCTTCTTTAATTTTATTTTACTTACACCAGAGTAAACAATTTCACTGGCTGAGAAAAATCCTGAAAGAAGCACACATACAACGATTAAAACTGTTAATATTATTTTCACAATAGGAGTCATTATTTTTTACCTCCTTGTTGCGCTTGTTTGTTTTCTTTTTGGCTTTCTCCAACCAATTCTTCTAATACATCTTCCATAGTAACTAAGCCAACTAATTCATCATTTTCATTATGAACAAGTGCTAAGTGGCTCTTTTTAGCTTTGAATAAGTCTACCATATCATCTAAAGGAGCACTATCTTTTACGATAATTACTTCACTCATTGATTGTTTAATTGGTGGTTTCTTTGATGTCATCACCGTTTTAAGAAATTTTCTTATATTAAAAATACCAATTATATTATCAATACTTCCACGATATACTGGTATTCTTGTAAATGTAATTTCGTCAATTCTTTTGATAAGTTGCTCTTTTGATAAGTCTTTATACTCAAGTGCAACAATTTTTTCTTTTGGTGTCATTACTGATTTTACTGTAATGTCATTGAACTCAACAGCTGCTTGAATTATATCACTTTCTTCGCCATCAATTACTCCTTCATCTTCAACCACTTCGACTAACCCTTGGAATTCATCTTCACTTAAAGCATTTTCTTCATTTTTCATTTTAAATATTTTCTTAAATATCCAAAGAATGAAATTAAATATTTGCATAATAGGATATGTTACAATATAGGCAAAATATAATGGATATATTAATATTTGTACCATTCTATCTGCATTTGCTTTACAAAAGTTTTTAGGAATTACTTCACCAAACATGAAAACAATTAGCGTCATTATTACTGTAGCTAAAGTATCTGCTAGAGTTGCATTCCCTGGTAGTAATTGAGTTGCTAAAATTGAAGCAATTGAAGCAGATGCAATTCTTAAAACGTTATTTCCAATTAAAATTGTAATCAATGATTGATCATATTTATTTAAAATCCTTGTAACTAATTTGGCACTTTTGTAACCATCATCAGCCTTAGTTTTCATTCTAGCACGGTTACAACAAGTTAGTGCAGTTTCAACACCAGAGAAAAACGCGCCCGAAAATACAAGAATTACTATTACACCAATTAATCCATAATTTACTGTCGTATTAGCTAATTGGTTAACATACGACAACGGGACCAGTGGATCCATATTTGTTTTCAACTCCTTTATTAGTTTAAAAATTTGTATCTAAAATTATATCAATTATCTCAAAAATAGTCAAACATATTGTTAGTATTTATTGCAATATTTTTATAATTCGTCTTTAACTACCTTTTTTTGATATTCATGTATGTTGAAACATTCAGCATACATTTTTTTAGCAAGCGCACCTTTGCATCTTGCAAGTGATGTGTAATAATCATAATATTTAAAATCACTACTATTCATTATAAACCAGTGTTCGTGTAATGCTTTACACCAAAGGTCAAAACCTTTTGTGATATCCACATAAATATATGGATCGAAATCATGATCATCTTCCCAGTTTTCAGCAAAGTAAACGGGTGCATAATGTCTTCCTTCTTTTGTGCCAACTACACTAGCGATAAATTGAGCATCTTGTACGATATAATGAGTTGCATTATGGTCTTTATGCATTCTAGAATGCCAATGTGTTATGATGATATCTGGTTTATGTTTTGCGATTATTTCCGCAACTTCACGTCTTACTTTCTCATCATTTGGTAATTCTCCATCACGATACTCTAGTACTATCGCTTCACCATTCATCATTTTCATAAACCTTGTTGCTTCTTCAATCTTTTGTTTACGATATTCTTCCACTGTTAAATGTTTTGGGTTTCCTCTTTCACCTGCGGTTAAAGCAAGAGTAATATTTTTACCACCATTTAAAGCGTTGGTAGCCATTACACCACCTGCAGTTAATTCCATGTCACCAATGTGACCACCAATAGCTAAAATTGTTTTTCCCATAGTATACTCCTTATTTTAATTTTTGAAAATTACTCATTATAAAATTAGAAATTCTTCCTCTTGCGTCCATATGTGAAATATTAGCACGAGTTGGATGAACTCTATTTGTCAATAAACAAAAACCAATTTCGTTTTGTCTATCAATCCATATGCTTGTACCAGTAAAACCAGTATGATGAATAGTATCTTTGCTTGTTAAATCACCATTAGGACCAGCTTGACTTGCTATTACCCAACCAAGTCCTCTTGTTACTTCATCTACCATAACACCAGTTTTTTGGGTTACTTCTGGCACAAATAATCTATCTATCGTATTTTTTTCAAATACTCTATTACCTTCATATACGCCTTCATTTAAAATCATTTGCACAAAATGTGAAACATCTAAAACTGTTGAAAATAATCCAGCATGTCCTGCCACACCACCCATTAAGTATGAAGTTTCATCGTGTACTTTACCTTGCACAATACCATCTAAAATGACATCATGACGTTCTTCTGTTGGTGCACATCTGTTAATATCTTTAGGATTGTAACCTGTATCATTCATATCTAGTGGTTTGAAAATGTATTTTTCCGCAAATTCATTAAGGGGCATTCCAGAGACTTTTTCAACTATTTCTCCAAGCATTATAAAACCTAAATCAGAATAACTAATTTTTGTTCCTGGCTCATAAACAAAATCACTTTGACATATTGCGTCAATTATTTCTTTCTTGTTATGATAACTTAAAATATTTCTTAAGCCTTCTGGTAGTCCCGAAGTATGTGTTATCAAATGCCATATTGAAACATTAGGGTGTCTGAATTCAGGAATATAAGTTTTAACTTTTGTAAATAATCTAAGTTTTCCAAGTTCTAGCAATTTCATAATACATGAAGTTGTTGAGACTACTTTAGATAAAGATGCCATATCATATATTGTATCAAGTGAATTAATTTCATGATTTGGAAGTAAGCGTTTATTGCCTAAACTACCATAATAAATGCTATCTTTAAATACTATTGCATAGTTGGCACCAGGAAAAGCGCCCCTAGCAATTTCTTCTTCAATCAATTGATTAAGTTTTTCAATTACTTCCATAATACACCTAGTTATGCTTAATTACATAATAATTCTTTTTTCCCCTACGGATTACTGTGTATGTAGAACCAATAGCTTTTTCTTTTGATACCACTGCATCCAATGATTTTTCTTGTACGCCATTTACTAATACACCGCCACCTTGTATAAAGTCACGAGCTTCACGTTTTGAAGAAGCGGCTTTTACTAACACCAAAGCATCAATTAAGCCTAAATCTTCATTAATTTCAACTTGAGGAACACCTTCAAAACCAACTTCAATTTCTTCTTTAGTTAATTCAGAAATCTTACCACTAAATAATGCTTCACTTAGTTTTACAGCTTGTTCATAAGCTTTTTCTCCGTGAATCATAGTAGTCATAGCTTTAGCTAAAGCTTTTTGAGCTTTTCTTAAATGTGGTTCATTTTTAAATGATTCTTCAATTTCTTCAATTTCTTCCTTTGTTAAGAAGGTAAATTGTTTTAATTCACGAATTACATCATTATCTGGTGTATTTATCCAAAATTGGTAAAATGCATATGGTGTAGTTTTAGTTGCATCTAGCCAAATAGCACCGCCTTCGGTTTTACCAAATTTTGTTCCATCACTTTTAGTAAATAGTGGAATTGTAAGACCATAAGCCTCTGCTTCTGTACCATGCAATTTTCTTATTAATTCAAGGCCAGAAGTGATATTTCCCCATTGATCTTGTCCACCTATTTGTAATTGACAATTTTTTGTTTTAAATAGATGTTCAAAATCAAGTGCTTGTAGTATTTGGTAAGAAAATTCTGTGTAAGATATACCACTATCTAAACGAGATTTTACCGTTTCTTTATTAATCATGTAATTTACATTAAAGAATTTTCCATATGTTCTTAAGAAAGTTAAAATATCGATATTGTGAGTCCAATCATAGTTATTAACCATTTCACAATTAAATAAACGTTTAGCTTGTTCATATAAGCATTTTGCATTGTGATCAGTTTGTTCTTTTGTTAATAATTTTCTTTCAGCGGTAGGTTTAGGATCACCAATGCATCCTGTTGCCCCACCAATTAATATTAGTGGATGATGCCCTGCTTGTTCTAATCTCTTGGCAAAAATAAATACTAAAAGATGCCCTACGTGAAGACTATCACCAGTTGGGTCAGTTCCAACATAGAAAGTTAAACCACCTTTATTAATTTTATCTATTACTGCTTCATCAGTAATATTGTGGATTAATCCACGCCATTTTAATTCTTCAAATAATGTCATATTTTTTCCTTCTTTCTTTTTAATTAGTTAATAAAAAAAGTCCCTAAGTAATTAGTAATATTACTACTAATTGCTTAAGGACGAAACTTTTAGTTCCGCGGTACCACCTTAATTTAAAAGATAATTCTTTTACACTCGCGAAATATGGTCAAACGAATACGTTTGATATGTAGGTACTTCAGTTATTTACTTGTTTATCCTTTCAGCAACCGGATAACTCTCTACATTGCCATAAAATAACCTACTAGGATTTTATTCCTTCTACTTTGTTGATTGACGCCATACTATACTATAGTCAACGTCTTTATTAATCTCGATATCATTTTCTTCAACTTTCTCTAATTCATCATCATAGTATTCATCTTCTAACTCTGCTTGATGCATTAAATCAGTTAATAAGTCCATTGCAACTTCACCAATTTCATAAATAGGTGTATTAATACATGTTAATGTTGGTCTTGATAATTCGGCATATTTAGTGTTCTGGAAACCAATTACTTGTAATTCATATGGTATAGAAATATGTAAATTTCTAGCAACATTGATAAATGAAACAGCCATTGAATCACGAACTACAATAGCTACATCAGGATGTTCTTTTTCAAGTATTTCTTTATACGATACTTCGTTTAAATAGGTTTTACCAGATACATTAATTACTCTAGGTTCTAACCCTGCCTCAATCATTGCTTCTTCATATCCCTGAACTTTCAAATCATTAACCGCATATTTTTTTATTGTTGATATAATCCAAATATTTTTGTTACCACGTTTAATCATTTCTTTTGTCATTTCATAAGCTGCTTTACGATAATCAATAGCAACGTGAGGTATTTCCGAATCGCTACAAACTGTATTAGTTAATACTACACTAACATTTGATTCTTTAATAATCTCTAAATAATCATTATCGATTTCATCGTTGATATATAAAATACCATCTACCCCTGAAGAAATGACTGTGCGCCATAATTCACGTTCTTGTTGAACAGGATCTTCTGCTTTACTACTATCGTTAACAAATAATCTAAGTAAATATCCTCTACGAACTGCGGTTGCGGCAATACCATCAACCATTCCAGCAATTGAACTTCTTGTAAGTTCGGGAACTACTACTGCGACAGTAGTTGATCTAGAACTTGCTAAACCTTTTGCATTTAAATTGGGTTTATAACCTAATTCTTTAATGATTTTCTCAATACGTTCACGTGTTGCGGGTTTTACTTTTTCTGGGTGATTTAATACTCTTGAAACAGTAGCTAAAGAAACTCCAGCTGCCCCTGCAACGTCATAAATTTTATTAGGACTCATGCGTTTGTCGTTTTTCATTGTATACCCCTTTCATCTGAATTTTTTATATAATGTACACGTATATTATATCATAATTTATTTTTTTTGCAAGATAATTTGCAAATTTTATGAAAATTTTCACATTTTTTCTTTATTAATAAGATTTAAAAGGATTTCGTTGGCAAGTCCTGCACCCAAAAACACCCATATTTCCGCATAATCTTTAATTTTAGAAACATTTAAATCCTCTATTTTATTAAAATGTTTGAAATATTTATCAATTTTATCTTGCATATTTAAATTATATTTTTCTCTTTTTGATGTGAAAACATCTAATAGATATACTTTATCAAAAACTTTTAACACTTTTTTAAACTGCCTTTTAAAATGAATTGTCCTTTCATAGGTATGAGGTTGAAAGATTACATTTATTTTTCTATTTGGATAACTTAACTTTAAGGTATTATAAAGAGAAGCAATTTCGGTTGGATGATGAGCATAATCATCTATTAATATATTATCATAATAATTTATTGTAGTTAATCTTCTTTTAGGTAAATCATTACTAGTTAATTGTTTTGGGATATATCCTAATATTTTTAGAGCCATATAACTTGCAACATAGTTATATATCATGTGTTTACCCAAATAAGGTACGTGCAAATAATAATTGACTTGATATTTTACTTGTATATAATAACCTTTAGTTGTAGTGCTTAAAATTTTTATAACAATATCATTATTCTTTTTAAAACCATAGGTAATCTTATTACTATGTTTTATTTTATTTACATTTTTATCGTCACCATTAGCTAAAATAATTTTAGAATTATTTGCGGCTAACTGAAAAGCATTTATCAACTCTTTGATTGATTTATAAAAATCAGTATGATCTAATTCAATATTATTTATTATTAAAAGTTCGGGGTGATAACTTAGAAAATGCTTTTTGTATTCGCATGCTTCTAAAACTAATAATTCATTATCGTAACCCTTGCCATCTCCATCACCAATAATATAATTACATTTTTTATCTAGCATTCTTGTTAAAAAATATGTTGTTGTTGTTTTACCATGAGTTCCACAACAAGCTATTGTTTTTTTATTAAGCATTTTACCAATGAAATCATGATAATACATATATTGATACTGATTAATCTTAATTGTTTTCACTTCAATATTTTCATCATTGAAAGCATTACCAATAATATAAAAATAATCACTATTTATATTATTTTCATCAAAATTTTTTATTGTTATTCCCTTTTCAATTAAAGAGTCTTCTGTAAAATAGTGTTCAACAACATCTGATCCTACTACTTCATTTCCTTGATCTTTTAAAAGTTTTGCAAGGGCACTCATTCCAGTCCCCTTAATACCAACAAGATAATACTTCATTTTACCACCTATTATAATCTATGACAAAAGTCTATGCAAAGTGACAAAATTTTTATAAGTATTATTTTTATTCAATTTGTAATATATTTTTTGTTTTTTATATTGATTATATTTTAGTAATTTTAATAATAAAAAAAGGAATTTTTTTGCAAAAAATTCCTCTTATATCAAAATTAGAATACAGATGACACATCTCCATCCTAGCCACAAAACGTTCAACTACTCAATTATAGCCAATTGTTTTGCCCCTAATCAATCATTTGATTATACAGTAATTATACCATTTTTTTTATATAAGTCAAATGAAGTGATTTTGATACATTATATAGTATGAATTAAACTCAAAAAATATACATATTTTATTTAATTTTGTACTTTATTCTTTCTTCAATATATACTTCTATATATCCATCAGTTGATATTTTTATCGCGAAACCATATTTTGATAATTTCTTTGCAGCTGCTCCTCGTCCACCACCATATGATCCACTGTCATTCTGTATTATTGCTCCTACTGATATTACATTTCCATTAAAATCAAGAATTGTTGCCCCATCCATGCTAATTAATTCGCTTCTTAATTTTCTATCTATTGTTAAAAAATTTTTCCCATTAATTATATTAAGTAAAAAATTTCTTTTTAAAAATCTTTTTTTATCTTCCTTACTGTTGAATGTTTTTGGAGTTTTAACAATATTACTTGGTAGTAGATTGTCTAATGGATCTAAAATTGGTGATTTATTTTTTTCAGAGTCTATCAGTGAAGAAATTTTTTCTTCTTTTACACAAGCAATAATACCGCCAGAATGAGCAAAAGAAACATCTAAAGCTGACAGATAAATTTCATTTAATAGATCTAAAAAACTTTCTTTATTAGAGCGAAGTTCTGCATAAATTATGCTTTTAAAAACTTCTTTATTGAAATTTAACCATTTTCCTTCTCTTTTTACTAATAATATTTCACAATTTTTTACAAGTACTATATCACCATTGATTAATAAGAATATAGCCATTTTGTCTTTAGTAAAAGTTTCTATAATTTGTGAAAATCTATATGGTGTGTTATCTAATTTATGACTAACATTTTCTTCTGTATTGGTGATAGATTTGAATGCCAAAAAATCTAATTTGGAATCTAATTCAATAATTGATGTAATACCATCACTAAACGTCGCTGAAAATTCTTCTTCTAAAAATTCCATAAAATTAAATTCACCTTTAGTGCTTTGGGGATTTATTAAAAAAGCGAATGGTACTTTTTTTCCTTCATATGTCTTTTCTTTCCAGTGTTCCAATTGTTCTATAAGACCTAGTAAATTTACATTACTACCTGAGAACCAATCTAATAAACTTTTTTGCAATTTATACTCATAATTTTTTTTCAAGTGTTGTAATGAATCATATTTATTTTTTATTGAATTATCATAATTTTTGTGCCTGATTTTCAGCATTTCAGAATAAATCATTTTCAGCATATTCACATTGTTTTTAGGGAAATTTTTTGAAACTGTAACTGAAAAGCAATTATTGCTGTTCTTTGATTCATAAAAATATAGTTTTTGATCTTTTATTTCAACTAGTTCTTCATTTTGATTTTCATGCTTTTCATATTTTTGATTACTATTGTTTAATCCCAATAAGGGAATTAAATAGTTTACAAATATTAATTCAAACTCTTCTTTGCTAGATATTATACTTTTCTTCATGTGCCCTCCAATTTTTTAATAAAATATGTATTAATTATATCATATTACTTAATTATTTTCTATTAAATAAATAATAAGAACCCACTGTTTAGTGGGTTCTTATTTTAGTTAAATTCATAAAATGAAAACTAAGCGCGACGTTCTTTAATACGAGCTGCTTTTGCAGAAAGAGAACGAATATAACTTAATTTAGCTCTACGTACTTTACCAAGACGTACTACTTCAATTTTTGCAATCATTGGTGAATGAACTGGGAAGATTTTTTCTACTCCTACACCAGAAGATATTTTACGAACTGTAAATGTTGCGCTTATACCTCCACCATGGCGATAAATTACTAAACCTTCAAAAATTTGGATTCTTTCTTTTTCGCCTTCTTTGATTCTTACGTGTACTCTAACTGTGTCACCAGCGCGGAATTCAGGAACATCATTTTTCATGTAGTTCTTTGTTACTGCGTTAATTAATTGTTGACTCATAATATCTCTCCTTATCTTTCAACATTCATACATATAAATTACCAACTATTTTAATAGTATGTTATATCAGCGGAATATCGTGCATTGATGTGGCGTAAGCCCACACCATTTGATATTATACCATATTTTAGAAATTATCGCAAGTAATTAGGAATTTATTTATCGGTTTTTCTAACGTAGATTACTTGATGATGAGTAATATCTTTCATTGAGTGATTGAATATACGCTCAATTTCATTTTTCTTTGATTCTAGTGTATATGAATTAACATAGATTTTATCATATTCATCTTCTAATGCCCAATCAATTTCAGCCCATGGTGTAGAGAAATAATCTTCTTTCATTTCTTCATCCCAGTTATCAAGATATGTATACATTAATAAGAAACGGTATAAATTTTCTTTATTATCAATTCTACCCCATTTGTTTTCAAATTCTTCAAATTGCCACTTTGGAACATGTTTAGCTATTCTTGTTCTTGTAGGGGCATCAATTGGTTCTGCACCTTGAATTGGTGATTTCATATCTCTTATAACTATAGCATCGAATTCTTTCATTTCTTTAAATATTTTTTCGTAGTTTTCTCTTCCTATTTCATGCCATACACTACTAAAAATTATTAAACTCTTCTTTTGTTTTTTTGAAAGTATTTTTTCAACATCTTCCCAATTTGATGTAAAAACCATTTCAGGTGAAATGTTTCGTGCTATTTCAAGGATATCTTCATTTTTATCAAATCCTACTAGTGTTGTTATAGTACGATCAACAACAGGTTGAATACGACGCAATAAGCGACCATTGGCACAACCGAATTCAACGATAACATCATATTCGTTCATATCTAAATGTGGTAAGAAAAATAATTTATCTTCCATACCTTTTTCTAATCTTCTAATATAACTATTTAAATTTTTCATATATTTATCCTTTCTTCAGTTATATTATACTAATTTTTGGTATTTTTGTAAAGTTCTAAATAACGTTTTCATGAATTTTTTCATTTTTTTATTTTCAATTATGTAAAAAGATATATTTTTATTTAATTTTGTGCTATAATAATTGTACTTAGGAAGGTGACTAATATGCTAAAAATTGGCGAAATAGGTAAATTCATTGTAAAGCGTGAAACAGACATCAGTTATACTCTTGCGCCATATGGTAATGATGAAACTACTTTTGTATTCTTACATTTTAACCAATCTATTAGACGTTTAAAAATTGGTGAGATTATTGATGCTTTTTTATATTACGATAATAAAAAGCGACTTTGTGCTACTATGGAAACACCAATTATCACCGCAACCAAATATGACTTTGTTGAAGTAGTAAATACTTGTGATGCGGGGGTATTTGTCAATATTGGCGTTGCTAAAGATATTCTTCTTTCTAACGATTACTTACCAACCAACAAACTTGCTTGGCCTAAAGTAGGTGACAAAGTCCCTTGTATACTTAAAGTAAAACACGATCAATTAGTTGCAAGAATTATTAACAAAGAAGATTTAAAAAGCAAACCTTCTCTTCTTTGCATTGGCGATAAAGTTGAAGCTACTGTTTGTAGACTAACTTCAACAGGATTAGGGCTTTTCACCGATAGTTATCAGTATATCTATATTCATAAAAGTATGACAAGACGTAAATATCATTTAGGTGAAATTGTCAGTGTTAAGATTATTCATATTAACGAACACAACGATGCGAATGGTAGTATGATTGATCAAAAAGAAAAGACAAGATTAGATGATGCATCCATTATATTGAATGAATTAGAAACTATGGGAGGAGTTATTCCTTTAGGCAATTCTTCAACTCCTGAAGAAATAAGCCGTCATTTTAATATGAGTAAGAGCGCATTTAAACGTGCAGTTGGTGCATTATACAAAGAAAAGAAAATTTTAATCTTTGATGAAAAAATAGAATTGGTAAAAAAATAGAAAAGATTCTATAAGCTTATTTGCTTATAGAATCTCTTTTTTAATATGTAATTGTAATTGTGGCACTTGTAGAAGTTATTTGATCTACTGTAATAGTAAATCCTGTACTTGTTCCATCATACCATATTGAATTTTTATATGTACTACCTTTTTGGAATAAATCAGAATTTTCACTATATCCTTTTATATCAACATCGTTTCTACCATCTGCTTCTATTAATTTTATTTGTCTGTGATCAGTGTATGAATTATCATACAATGTAATGTCTAATATAGAGAAACAATCTTTAGGATCTTTTAATGTTGAGTCAACATGATAAATGCGAATGCCCGATGTACTGAATAATCCGCTATTACCTGCACCAAATTCATTTAGTCCGGTTGGAGTGTAGAAATCGATAATGTAATATTCATCAAAGAAGGTACCATTCCATCCTTTACTAATAACAACACAGTCACCACTTGTAGCAAAACTATCTAGTGTAATTGTTGTTGTTTTACCACTTACTACTGTTGGACTAACCCAACCTAACATAAGTTTACTATAGGCATTGTGATCACCAACGTTACAATCCATCATATCGCCACCGCCAATACCACCGCTTGGACCTGTTGTATCGTCATAATCATAGTAATCATTTAATCCTAGTAAATGACCTGTTTCATGAATTATTGTTTCAGCATTATATTTAACTGTTTTACCTTGTAATTCATCAAATAGGAATCGATAACTCATAAAAATGTAGAAATCAGCTTCAACATTATCATATTTTTGTTCTTCACTTGAAAAGTATTCAGTTGTAAATGCCCACCATAAGCTGTCACTGTCTTCCGCATTATAATCAGTTGTATATACCAAGTAAATAGAATCAATATATCCATCGTTATTAGTATCATATTTTGAATAGTCAATTTCACCATCATAGTATGCTAAAGCTTCTTTAATAATAGAATATTCAACATTATCAGGATAAACATCAGTTAAACCTTTTGTATAGTTTTCTAATGCTTTATTAAACTCTTTTTGTAATTGTTCATAATAGCCTACTGTTTTGCCAGTATTAAATGGTTTCATTACATCGCCTTTAATATTTAATTTGCCATAAGATGACTTTTGATAATAACTTGATAAACTTTCCCATCCAGTTTGTTCAGATGTTCCAAAGAATGCTGTTTTTAAATCTTCTACCATTGATGACGGAGCTTTGCAATCGGTAAATTCAACTGGAATTACTAAAACATTTGGATCGCCAATTGATGGCAAACCTTTTGTAATACCTAAAATTTCACCAGTTTCTTCATCATATCCCATTTTGTCTAAAACATCTTCTAATAAGCAATGATCAACATTAGCTTTAAAAGTATCTCTAGCTGCCGCATTAACAACAACAGTTAATGTAGTTTTAACTCCGTTGTAACTAATTGTAATAGTATAACTTCCTACTGTATTAGTATCAATTGAGCCACTAACTTGATATTCACCATATGCTAATTGTTTTGTGTCTTTATTATTATAAGTTGCAATTACTTTTACCTTATTTTCTTTAAGAGCATCATCTAATTGTGTACCACAAGCGATGATTAATTGACTTGGTTCAACGCTTAAATATTTTATAACTACTGGATCACCTTGATGATAAGAATCTTCAATGTTTGCCGCATTTGTTATTGCAAGTTGATATTGATTATAGTAACTTACATGTAAACCAGTTAAATCAATAGTATCACCAACAGTTGCATTTTTAAGGATACTAAATATTTTTTCTTTACTTGTTTGATCTAAGTGTTTAGAAATAAATACAATTGATTCTACATTATTTACTGCTATTTTAAATGACACATCAGAGTCAGTTGTTGGATAACTCGTTGGTAATGTTTTTATTGTTGCATTGTATACATTAACAGGTTGACTGATATAGTTTTTTAAATTATCTTGTGATAAACTAGTCAATACTATTTCATTTAATTGATATTCGTCACTTGAAGTTTCAACGTTTTCAATATTAGATAATTGATGAATTGTTTTATATATTTGTATTGTACCTGTTACTGTAACAGTATTACCCAAAATTATTTGTGAAGCAAATGAAGTATTATTTCCACAATATACTAATAGACCATTTTGACCATCACTAATATAAAAGTTATTACCATAAATACCAGTGATAACACCACTAACTGTAACATCAGTAGTACCATCTGCTAATTTATACACATCGCCGATGGTTGTTTTACTTTCATCTTCGTATAGTTTTGCACTAGGTATGTTAAAACTCGCTTTATCATAATCAGAGATTGTAACCTCATATTCATAATCATGGCTTTCATTATTGTAAGTATAAATTGATTTAAGTGTTACTTTAGTTATTAAATTTGATTCAACATATACTTTGCATTCACTAAAAACTTCATCTTCATAATCTCCAACAAAGGCTTTACAGACAGTTTGTAAGTTTTCTTCTTGAGGTTCATAATATCCAGCTTCATTAAGATTAAATTTTTCGTTACTTAAACTATTTAATTTTAAAATTTCAAAATATGCAATGTAGTATTCAAAACCTTCAGTAGTTTCAGGAATATAGTACCAACTATTATTTTGCTTAAAAATATAACGATATTGATTATTTACTTTAGCTAAATATTGTGTTTCATCAGCTATTTCTACCGCAATATCTCCTTGATTGTAACTATATGTAGTACTCGTTACTTCTCCATTAGATTTTGAAGAAATTGTGTAACGATAATTATTTTTATTAAAATCAATGTCTGCATTAAGCTTTGATAATATTCTTCCGTAATAAACTTTATCACCTGTGTCTTCCTTAGTGATTTTCGTTACTTTATCGCCTTTGTATGTCCTATCTTCATACCAACCATCAAAGATTTCGTAACTTTTCAAGTTTGGAATTGGTAATACTAATCCCTTTCCTTCTTCATAAGTATTTGGTGACAAAGTAATATTGACACTGCCTTCAACATAATAGCTTATTTTACTAACTTTTTTTTCAGTTGTTACACAACCAAACAATGCTATTGTTATTAGTAAAAATAAACAACATCTAATTATTTTTTTCATTTTCTATTCCTTTCTAACAGTCACAATCTTCAATACCACTTCTAGTAGTAAAGTAATTGGAGTTATTCTTTCGTAGATTTTCGTATCCCCCTAGATATATAATTATTTTTTTATATCCACATTTTTTTAAGTATTCTGCAACCTTTATAACGTCTTTACCCTTTTCATCAATAATAAAAATAGTATCTTGTTTATTCGCAATAATTAACTTTTGCATTAGTTCTTCGAAAGAGCCATTATTAATATCATAATTGATAAAGCCTACAAAATGTTCTTTTGCGAATGAATTATTTAAATCTCTTAAATCAAGTAGTACATAATCATCTCTAGTAGTTGATGTGTATTTTTGGGTTTCATCTAAGAATTTAATCGCTTGGTTTTCTTCATAAACCTTTATTTTTTTTACAACACATGAAGTAAGAAAGACAATGCCAGTTAGCAGAAATAAGTTAATTTTTTTCATTTTTTATTTCCTCTAACATTTTTATGTCTTCATTTGTTAAAGCAATATTTCCTAATAATTCTGGTCTAACCTCATAAGTTTTCTTCAAAGATTGGTATCTTTGCCATTTTTTTATATTGGCATGATGACCAGAAACAAGCACGTCAGGCACCTTTTTTCCATCATATTCATATGGTCTTGTATACTGTGGATATTCTAATAACCCCATAGTAAACGATTCGCCAACAATTGATTCATCACTTATTACACCGGGAACTAATCTAGCGATAGAATCAATAATTGCACAAGCAGGGATTTCTCCTCCAGTTAGTACATAATCGCCAATGGAAATTTCTTCATCAATATAATCTAGAATTCTATTATCAATACCTTCATAGTGACCACAAACAATTACAATATGATCAAGTTTTGATAGTTTTTCAGCCTTGTTTTGATTATATACATTGCCACTTGGTGATGTTAAAATTTTGTATGCTTTGTCTATATTGGGAATAGTTTTCATTGCTAGATGAATAGGCTCAACACTTATTAACATACCAGCTCCACCACCATATGCATAGTCATCAACTGTTGAATGTTTATTGGTTGAAAAATCTCTAAAATTAATTATGTTTACTTCAATTATCTTTTTTTCTATTGCTCTTTTTAAAATAGATTGATTTAGCATACCTTCAATCATTTCTGGAAAAAGCGTTAATATATCAAATCTTACTGACATTTTTCTAGCACCTTTACAACAATGTTTTCATCGTTAACATCAATAATAAATTCGTCAACGAATGGAATTAATATTCCTTGTTTGCCATCATCAATCTCCATAATATAACCTTGAGGTACTTCAATGAAATCTTTAACAACTCCAATATTATTGTTGTTTTCATCTAATACTTCTAGGCCAATAAGCGCATCAGCCTCATATTCTTCTTCTAAGAGAGGTGGTTCATCTGCAGCATCAGCATAAACTTTTGAACCAACATATTTTTCTACCAAATTAATATCATTCCAATTATTAATCGTAATTAATACATTATTTTTATGAATACGCATGGAAGTTATTTCAACTTCTAATTTTTCTTTTTTGGAAACGATTTTTACTAAAGCTCCTTTTCTAAAGCGATAGTCGATAAAATCACTTTCAGAAAATACCTTTAATTCTCCTTTAATACCAAAAGTACCAATTATTTCTCCAATATAGATTAATTCTTGCTTATTCATTTTTTATTTCACCTTTTTTATTAAACATTTCTTTACTCTTTTTACTACGTAAAAGCAATAATGAATTAAGTATTGCAATTAATGAAACACCTACATCGGCAAATATTGCAATAAATAATGGGAACTCATATGTTGTGTTCATAACCCTATTGAACGCGGCTAACACGATTGCGGCGAGCATAACAATTGCTTTAATTGATAAACAAAATATGATATTTTGTAAAACTTTTCGCTTTGATTTTTTTGATAAGGTTATTAAATCATTTAATTTAGTTAGATTATCTCCCATTATAACTATGTCAGCAATCGCAATGGTTGCATCACTACCAGCTTCACCCATTGCAATACCAACATCAGCGCTTGCTATTACTGGCGCATCATTGATACCATCACCAATAAATACGGTTTTCCCTTTTGAGTTTTTCTTTAATTTTTCCACAAATTCAACTTTTTGATGTGGCAATAGTTCTGAATGAGTTTCATCAATACCTATTTCTTTCGCCACGTTTTCCGCAATAGCTCTTGAGTCTCCCGTTAACATATAGCATTTTTCAATTTTTTGCTTATGCAACTTTTCAATAGTTTCTTTGGCTTCTTCCTTTATGATGTCGCCAATCTCTACATATCCTTGATATATTTTGTTCTTTACAATATGTATTACCAAGTTACTAGTTTCAACATCAGGTATTTCAATTTTATTAGCATGCATAAGTTTATAATTACCAACTAATATCTTATTACCATTAATTGTGGCTTTAGACCCACCTGTTACAGCTGTAAAATCAGAAATAATTTCTGAAAAGATATTTTCTCTTCCATATGCATCAACTACTGAAATTCCAATTGGATGGGTTGAATAGTATTCCGCATATATTACTAAATTTAATAAAGCTTCTTCAGTAATATCAGGTGCCACAGGGACAACTTTAGAAATAGAAAATAAACCTTTAGTAAGTGTACCAGTTTTATCAAACACCATATTTTCAACATTACTTAAAGCTTCAATATAGTTGCTACCTTTTACTAATATACCTTGTCTACTTGCAACACCAATTGTTGAAAAATAACATAATGGTACAGATATTACTAAGGCACAAGGACAAGAAATTACCAAAAGTTCCATCGCAGTATAAATCCATTCTTTCCAGTTAGCACTATCTAAGATTATGCCACATGTTGCAATTATTAAAGCAAATAGAACAATAAATGGTGTAAAATATCTTGCAAATTGTGATATGAAAGTTTCTGTTTTTCCTTTGTTGCTTGCGGCATTTTCTACTAAATCCATAATTTTGGAAATCATTGAATCACGGTATGGTCGCAATACTTTTACTTCAATCATTTGCCCCATATTTATACTACCACTTAAAATAGTTTCGCCTACATCTACAGATCTTAATAAACTTTCACCAGTTAAATTCTTAGTATCTATATTGGTTTTGCCGCTAACAATTACTCCGTCTGCTGGAACCATTTCTCCTTTACTAACAATCATTATATCGCCTGGTAAAAGACTTTCAACATTTACTTCCGTTATTTCTAAATCTAATTTTATTTTTGCGGTTTTAACTTCAAAATTTAGTAGATTTAATATTGATTTTCTAGAGTGATTTACAGCCCTATTTTGGAGAATTTCACCAATTTGATAAAGTAAAACAACTACAATTGCTTCTACTTCATGACCAGTTGGGAAAGCACCAATACTTGCAATAGTCATCAAGAAAGTTTCATCTAATAATTGACCTTTAAATAAATTCTTTAAAAATCGCCATACTACTGGGTAACCTATCATTAAATATGGTATAACATATAAAATTTTAGGAAAATTAGCATATTTATGATTAATAATATAAAATATAATTGTTAAGATTATTCCTAAAATAAACAGTATTGTTTGGCTAGGCTTCATCTTTTTAGCATTATCAAAGTCTCGTCTTTTGGTTTGTTCTACTTCAGCTACAGTTATTCTATCATCAACTGTTTTTGCGATTTTTGTTACATCCGCAACCAAAGTTTCTAAGACGCTTGGATCATATGTTTCAATGATAAATCTACCAGTTGGAAAGTCTACAATAATTTGTTCGTGATTAATTGTTCTTTTAGCAATCGTTTCAACTCTCATTGCACAATGGGCACAATCTAATCCATTTAAATATAAAACTTTACGATATTTTTCAATTGTTTCAACTTTTATTATTTGCGCTTTTTTCTCATATTCCCGAATTGCTTTTGTTACGTCTTCTTCAAGTTTTTTTATATCTTCTTCATTTTTTATAACATCAGTGGAATATTCTAAATGTAATACATATTTATTATTTTCTATACTAGCAGAGGTAATATAATCGATTTTTTTAATTTCATTTATAATTCTTTTGAAATTCTTGTTACCACTAATTTTTAAAATTTGATAGTTTCTAACATCATTCACATCATTACCTCCTATTTAATTTTATTATATACATATAATACCTAAATTTTTGATTTTTTGCAAATAAAAAGTCCCAACTTAGTTGGAACTTTCTTCGTCTGCACTAAATTCTATATCCACATTTTGCTTTTGGCGAATTGCTACCGCATGAGCAAGTGTTCTAATTGCACTTGCAACTCGTCCTTTCTTGCCAATAACTCTTCCTAAGTCATCTTGATTAACTTTTACTTTAACCAAAACTTTATCATCTTCTGTAGAACTAGTCGCTTTTACATCACCAGGATGTGTTACAAGTGGCTTAATTAATTCTATTACTAAGTTTTCGTAATTAACTTCAGCCATTATCTACACCTATTCACCTTTTGTTTGGTTTTCTAAAAATTTAGCAAGTAGACCTTCTTTTGACAATAAAGATTTTACAGTATCAGTAGGTTTTGCGCCTAAACTTAACCATTTCATTACTTTTTCTTCATCAAGTTTAACTGTAGCTGGATTAGTTAGTGGGTCATATGTACCTACAACTTCAATAAATCGTCCATCACGTGGATTGCGTGAATCTGTTGCTACAATACGATAGAAGGGACTCTTTTTAGAACCATATCTTTGTGATCTTAATCTTACCATAATATTTGCCTCCAAATTTATTTACCTAGATATTTTAGCATATTTTATTAAATGTGTCAAGCAAAAACACTTGACACATTAACTATTTAAATATTTTAACATTCCATTAATAAAATCAATTTGCTTACGTAGATTTTCAATTTTATCAGATGTGGTCATTTTTAGATTTATTTTTACTTCTTTTTCAAAATCATTAATACTGGCAGGATTTTCATTTAAAGTAACATACCATCTTGGATTATAACGCAAATAATTTAAATATACATCATTACTATATATTTTATCTAAAACCGTTTGTAACATTAATCCCACCAGCTGTTGTAATTGTTATTATATATTCCGGTAGGTCTTCCCCCAAAGCTTTGGGTAATCTGCAATACTTTTTGAACCGTGTTTAGTGTTTTACTAATTGAATCTGGGTCAATTTTTTTTACATAATTTACAACGTTTTTTAAACTAGTAGATGATAACAATTCTTCGATCGTGTTGCTTTTTGCTTTTTGTTCGGTTTCTTTTAATACAGGCGCCGTTTGATACTTTTGCCATGAAGCATCATTTTCACCAAGTACTACCCAGTTTTCATACATTTGTTGCCAACTATGATTGCCGTTTTTTACATCTTCTACTATTCCTGGATATTTTGTAAGAAAGGCTCTAAATTCATCCATTCGACTAGCCATAGTTTATCCCTCCTACTTTTAATTTATTATAAAAATAACATTTTGTGACAAAAGTTTATTTTTTACATATGATAAATTGAAAGGAGAATTGAAATGTTTAATTTTTTGAAAAAAAATAACAGCAATCGCCAAGCAAACTATGGATATCCATATCCTAACTATTACCAACCTCAAATGCCATATCAACAAGGTCAACCACAGCTCACTAACTATGATATGAATATAATGGACACTGAAATTGACGAATTAAAAAGGCAAATAAACGATCTTTATAAACGCGTCACCCGCATTGAAAACTATTTAGGAATTAGACAAAACCATGATGCTATTCAATAGACTTTATTGTCTGATATATTGAAATGCCGGTTTTTTGATAAAAATTTTCATTATAGCGTTTTTCCAAAGATAAATTATTTATAATATTTTTATATTCTAAATAAGCTTCTTTTATCTTTTGCTTACTAACTTTATTATTTTTATATTGTCCCATTAGTTGATAAAATTGAATAATTTTTATTATTTCTTCAACCGTAAATAAATCATAATCAATTTCGTATGTTTCATCTAAAGTTTCTTTTTTATTATATTTCTTTTTCATATGCATCACCTATAAATATTATACCACATTTTTAATAATCTAGGCAAATAAATATTCAATATATTCGTTTTATCATATTATACAATGAAGTTGTTAATAACAACTTAAAAAGGAGGGAAATTATGTATCAACCAAATTATGGCTACAATTGTTGTGGGCAAACTAACCCTTGTTGTAACACAAATACATTCGGTGGTTATGGATATGCACTCATCCTTGTATTATTCATTCTTTTAGTTATCATCGGTACAGCACGTTGGTAGTTTAAAAAGCGAAAAAGGTTCATTAGAACCTTTTTTCTTTTATGTTAATTTACTTGTCAGATATTATTTTTTTTAGTATAATAAATAACATGGAGGTTGTTATAACATGATATTAATGAAAGACATAATTAAAGAAGGAAACCCCATTTTACGCACTAAATGTGTAGATGTAGAACTACCTTTATCTAAAGAAGACGAAGATGCAATAAATAATATGATTGAATATTTAGAAAATTCTCAAGATGAGGAGTTATCTAAAAAATATGATTTACGACCTGGTGTAGGACTTGCGGCACCACAAATAGGGCTTAATAAAAAAATGCTTGTAATATTAACTGATGACGAAGCAGGTAATCTCCATTTTTACCCAATGATTAATCCTAAATTAGTTAGTTATTCTGAAGAAAAAACTTACTTAGAAGGTGGTGAAGGTTGCTTATCGGTTGATCGTGAAGTAAAAGGGTTAGTCCACCGTGCTAAACGTGTTACTGTTGACACTTATTTATATAATGATGGTAAGCTTAATCACTGCAAACTTAGATTAAAAGGTTATGTTGCCGTGGTATTCCAACATGAATATGACCATTTAAATGGTATTTTATTTGTTGATCGTATTAATAAAAACAACCCATTTGAAATAGTAGAAAACTCTACTCCTGTTAAATTTGAATAAACTCCCCTAAGGGAGTTTTTTTATATCAATCCAATTTTTTTAACCGCTCTATATAAACCATCGTTGTCAATAGTATCTGTCACAAAAGTGGCATTGTCTTTGGCTATTTTACTAGCATTACCCATCGCAACACTGGTTCCAACTACTTTAAACATTTCTGCGTCATTATCGCCATCACCAAATGCATACATATTTTCTTTTTTGTAGCCTATTTTTTCTACAATCTTGTTTATCCCATTAGCTTTTGATGAGCCATTAGGAATTATATCGGCACCATAATTCCCCCATCTTATAATGTTTAAATTAGGAAATGCTTTGGTTAACTTTTCAATTTTATCATTTTCACTGAATAACCATACTTGCATTACCTTTTTGTTGATATCAAAAGGTTTATGGTTTAAATCAATTACATTTGCGCTAATATACTCACTAAAACTTTTAGCACTTTCCGGTGTAAAATAAGTCATTTCAACTTCTTTAGTGGTAATCAATCCCATTGGATAGTTTTCTTTTTCACTTATTTCTATTAATTTTTTTACATCTTCTTTTTCTAAATAAGCCTCGTAAATTATTTCCCCATCTACATACACTTCTTGGCCATTAGATAAATTCATACCTCTAAAGTATTCTTGAAAAGCAGATAGTTTCCCCAAGGTTTGTCTTGATCTTCCCGTTGATAAATATAAATCATAATCAGGATGAGTTTTTAATTGGTTTAACATATCAATAGATGATGGTAGAACAGATTTAGTATTACCATCAAAGAGCGTTCCATCGATGTCGAAAAATAGAGCTTTACGTTCATTCATAATTATTACCTCATTTAGATTATATCATACTTCATTATATGCTTTCAACGAGTTGACTTTTTTTAGATTTTAGAGTATAATAATTATAATCTATTTAAAGATAAATATATATTTTTTATGAAAGGAGGAAAAAATGAAAGATAACCCTAAAAAGAAAATCATTAAGCAAAACAATGATATCCGTGTTTATTCACTTGGTGGTTTGGGTGTTGTTGGCATGAATATGTATGTTGTTGAATCTGGCGATGAAATCATCATAATGGATGCAGGAATATTATTTGCAGACGACGATGTACATGGCGTTAATTATGTAATTCCTGACTTCACTTATTTAAAACAAAACGAAAAAAAGATTGTTGGATTATTTATCACCCATGGTCATGAAGATCATATTGGTGCAATACCTTTTTTACTAGAACAAGTAAATGTCCCCGCAATCTACACAACTGGTATAGCAGTTGGGTTTATTGAAAACAAACTAAGTGAATTCCCTAATATTCAGTATAAACTAATAAAATTCAATGATAACTCTAATTATAAATTTAATAACTTTGAAGTATCATTTTTTAGAACAAATCATAGTATTCCTGATTCTTTTGGTATTGCTATAAAAACTAGACTTGGTTATATTGTTAATACTGGAGATTTTAAATTTGATTTCAACCCTGTTGGAGCTAAACCTGACTATTACAAAATGACCTCTTTAGGCAAAGAAGGTGTTTTATGCTTATTATCAGATAGTACTAATGCTGATATTTCTAATTTTTCGCAAGGTGAAAGAAAAATTGGTGAAAATTTAATGAATTTATTCAGTCATATTGAAGGACGCATTATCGTTGCGGCATTTGCATCAAATGTCTTTAGAGTACAACAAATAATTGATGCTAGTGTTGCTTCAAATCGTAAAGTTATTGTATTTGGACATAGTATGGAAAAAACTATCGAAATTGCTTCTAAGTTGAAATATATTACTTATCCAAAAGGTTGGGTGCTAAATTCACGTGAACTAAAGAAGCAAGATACTGATAATGTTACTATTCTATGTACTGGTTCTCAAGGTGAACCCCTTGCGGCCCTTTCAAGAATTGCAAATGGCAGTCACAAGCAAATCAAACTATTGCCAAATGATACTGTCATTTATTCAAGTAAAGCAATACCTGGCAATGAAATATTTGTAAATCGTAATATCAACAACTTAGTACATGCTGGTGCTCACGTAATTCAAAATAGTCCACTTACTGATACGCATACAACCGGACACGCTTCTCAAAATGAAATACGTATGATGTTGTCTTTTATGCAACCTAAATATTTTATGCCAGTTCATGGTGAATATTTAATGTTAAAAGAACATGCTAGAATTGCAACTGAACTAGGCATTAAAAAAGAAAATTGTTTTGTTTTAGATCCAGGTGATGCAATTTCATTTAGTGAAAAAGGTGCTAAAATAATTAAACATTGTGTAACCGCAGATAACGTATATTTAGATTCATCATTAAATGTTGTTGATTCAAGTACTTTATCTGAACGTAAAAAAATGGCCGATGAAGGCCTCATTAGTATTGCATTTACAATATCAAAAAATAAACGTTTAATTGGTTCTCCAATTGTTAAATCATGTGGTTTTACTGATACTGAATCTGCTACCTCAAAAAGTTTAGAAAATACTATTAAACAAAAGGCTAGTGATATTGTTGTAAATCTTTTAAAGAATTATAAGAATATTAATATCAAAAATTTTGAAAAGCAAATATCAATGCAATTAGGTCAATTTCTATTCCAAAAGATTGATCGCAAACCACTTATTGTACCAATTATTAATATTTTAGAAAAAGAATAAAAAGGCCAAAAAGGCCTTTTTTAGTTTTGACTATTACAAGTGCAGCTATCTTCCTGTAATGTCTTTTTACATGTTTGGAGCATTTGATTCATTGTGTCACTTACATTTTTCACAATTTTGTCTATTTTCTTTTTGTTTGAAGCGACCATCCATACTCCTAAAACCGTCATTGCTCCAGCTGCGAACGGAACGACTGATGATTTCATATTGTCACCTCTTTGACTATAGTAGCATGAGTGGATTTTATCTGTATATTTAATAGTTCTAAACAAAGTGAATATTATATGTTCTCCTAATAAAACTCAAGATACTTTCTTCATGCAATATTATTATGTCGAAAAATAGTTTTCATATACTATTTTTCTTTTTCCATTTTTTATAAGTTTTTAAAATCATCAGGATCTAATTCTGAAAAAGTTTCTCCTAAGCTATCTTCTTCTATTAATGGTTGCTTGATGCTTGATAAAGAATCATTTTTTATAAATTCTATTAGCTTTTCTTTTAAGATAGTTTTTCTATTAGCTTCAATGCGTTTAATTCCTTGTTGCATTGCCGCAACATCTCCAACCATTATTAAAGTCTTTTTGGCTCTTGTTACACCTGTATAAATTAACTTTCTTCTTAACATTATGTAATGTTGAAAAGTAAATGGCATAACTACAACATCAAACTCGCCACCTTGTGCTTTGTGTACACTGATTGCATATGCTAAGCTTAAATCTTCAAGTTCTTCTAAAGTGTAGTTTACTTTTACTGTATCAAAGATTACTTCTAACCCATTGATCTTTAAATTTTTATATTTAAAGTGACTAATGTAACCTACATCTCCATTCATTATTCCTTTTTCAGCGCGATTTACTAATTGAATAACTTTATCATTTTCTCTGAATATATTACCATAATACTTTATTTCGCCAACTGTTTCATCAAGGGGATTTATTTCATCTTGAATTCTAGCATTAATAGCATTAATACCTATATCTCCTCTGTACATCGGAATAAGTACTTGGATATCTTTTTTTATGTCATAACCCTTATTGACAAATCTTTTTACTATATCAACGGTAATACTAGCAATATGTTCATTATCAGTTGGAATAAAGGTCCTATCTGACTGTTTAGATAAAATAGTTTCTGGTAATATTCCTTCATTTACATCATGTGCTAATTTTATAATATTTGAACCTTCTGCTTGACGATGTATTTTTGTTAATCTAGTAGTTTTTATTTCTTTTGAATCTATTAGATCTTTTAGTACTTGTCCAGGACCTACACTTGGTAATTGGTCAACATCTCCAACAATAATGATTCTTGCATCTGGTTGCATTGAAGTTACCAAATATGAGGCAAGCGATAAATCCATCATTGATGCTTCATCGACAATAATTAGTTTAGCATCAGTTTTGTTATATTTATTATAAGTGAAGTTATTTCTACCCATATAACCCAAAAATTTATGAATTGTCATTGTTGGCATATTAGTAGATTCTTTCAAGCGCTTGGCAGCTTTTCCCGTCGGGGCAAGTAAGGCAATGTAATCTAGCAATGCTTTATTTTCATTGTTTAATTTAAAATACATTTCAATAATTGCTTTGATAATAGTTGTTTTACCTGTACCAGGTCCACCAGTTATAATTATGATTGGTTCAGTAAAAGCATTCAATATCGCTTGTTCTTGTTCTTTACTATATTCAACATGACTTTTTTCTTTGATTTTTTGATATTCAGCAGCTATTGATTCATTGTCATATACTGGTGGTTTTTTATTGTCATCGGTAGTACCTTTTAGTATTTTAGCAATACCCCTAGCTAGTTCAATTTCTTGAATATACATTTTGTAATCATAGATATTGTCTGCTTCATCTATGTAAACTTTCTTTTCTTTTTCGAGAATTGCTATTACTTCATTGAAGACTTTTCCATCGATTTCTTTATTTATATACTTTGTTGCAAAAATATATAAATCACTACGACAAATATAACTATTACCAGCACTATACAACGCTTCTTCTAAAACATATCCCGTTAAAGCTTTTAGTCTTATCATACTGTTTTCTTCGATGCCTAGTTTCAATGCAAAGGCATCATTTTTTTTGAAGCCAAATCTTTCAATTTTTTCCATCAAAATGTATGGATTTTCTAAAACTATTTCTTTTGCTTTTGCGCCAAACAAACTTATTATTTTGTGAGTCATATCCATAGTTATACCATTATCTAAGAAAAATACAACATTTTCTTGATTTTGTTCATCACTTATTATTCCCGTAATAATAACATGTTTTTGTTTGTCGGTTAGATTAATGCTATCTAAAATGTGGGGATCATTTTTTATTTTTAATAAGCAATCTTCACCAATATTTTCGATAATTATTTTTGCAATTTTAGGACCAATTCCCGGAAACATTTCACTTGAAAGATAGCTTATAATACCTTCTTCATTGGCAATCAGTTTGCGTTTATAACTATTAATTTTAAATTGCAATCCATAATTAGAATCTCTTATAAATTCGCCTTCTAAAACATATTCTTCGTGTATATTAGGCTTTCTATCAAAAAAGCCAACCACTGGAATGGTATTTCCAATGATTTTGGCCTTTTTCATCGCTATGTTTTTATCTTTATAATCTACTTCTAAAATGGCAACGGTATAACCAGTGTCATCTTTATAATAGTTTATTCTGTTAATAACTCCATTAATCGTTTCCATTTTAGTTTCCTCTTTCTTTAGTATTTCCGCAAAGTATCATTCATATATACTTTGTCAATTGTTCCTCCACCTAAGCAATATTCACCATCGTAAAATACACATGCTTGTCCTGGTGTAATTGCCTTAACTGGTCTTTTACATCTTACTTCAACTGTACCATCTTCTAATGGATAAACAGTTATTTCTTCATCTGGTTGACGATATCTAAATTTTGCGGTCAAATTTTGTCCAGGAACTAATTTATCATTAATAATATTAACATCTGTTAGGATTACTCTATTTGCGTATAATAACTCAGTATCACTACCTTGACCAACAATTAGTTGATTCTTTAATGTATCTTTACCACAAACAAACCATGCTTCACCTGGTCCGCCAATATGTAATCCTTTACGCTGTCCAATTGTATAATACATAACACCATCATGATGTCCAACTACCTTACCATCGGTTGAAATTATTTCACCTTCGTTGGCGGGAATATAATTCATTAGAAACTCTTTAAAATTTCTTTCGCCAATAAAACATACGCCAGTAGAGTCTTTTTTGTCTGCTACTACTAGATTATATTTTCTTGCAAGAGCACGAACATCAGGCTTAACCATATCTCCAATAGGAAACATTGCCTTAGCAAGTTGTTCGCTACTTAGCTGAGATAGGAAGTAAGATTGGTCTTTATTCTCATCTACACCGCGTAATAAATAGTTTTTTTCGCCATCATGAATTACTCTTGCATAATGTCCCATCGCAATATAATCTGCACCAAGTTCTACTGCTTTGTCTAAAAAAGTTTTAAATTTAATTTCTTTGTTGCATAGAATATCAGGATTTGGAGTACGATTTTTTCGATATTCTGATAAAAAATATGCAAATACAGAGTTCCAATATTCTTCAATAAAATCAACTCGATGTAGCTTTATTCCCAATTGCTCAGCTACTTTTTTAGCATCTTGGTAGTCTCTTTCTTGGGGACAAACATCATCCATCAAATCAGGATTTCCCATAACATCATTGTTTACAGCTGAATCCCAATTACGCATATACATCGCTTCAACATCATAGCCTTGTTCCTTTAATCTAATTAAAGCAACACTACTATCAACTCCCCCAGATAAACCAACTATAACTTTTGGCTTTCTTTCAGACATTTTATTTTCCTCCGGATTTTAATTCAAATATAATATCGCGAAGAGTCATTGCTTCTTCAAATTGAAGGGCTTTAGCTGCCTCACGCATTTGTTTTTCTAATTTTTCCATAATATTCTTTTGTTCAATTTTAGATAATTTTTGATAATTATCCAAAGTTATGGCCGCATTAACATTTTCCAAACTTTCTAGTTTGTCGTTACCAACAACTTCACCGATTTCTTTTTTGATTGTAGTAGGAATAATATTGTGTTCTTTATTGTATTCCTCTTGAATTTTTCTTCGTCTTGCGGTCTCATCAATTGCTTCTTTCATTGAATCAGTCATTGTGTCCGCATACATAATTACTTTACCATTGGCGTTACGAGCAGCTCTACCAACTGTTTGAATCAGTGATCTTGCACTACGTAAGAAGCCCTCTTTATCCGCATCTAATATACAAATTAAACTTACCTCTGGAATATCTAATCCTTCTCTAAGTAGATTGATTCCAACTATTACATCATAAATACCTTTTCTAAGTTTCCTTATTACCTCAAGACGATCTAAAGCTTTTATTTCTGAATGTAAATATGCAACCTTTATTCCGTTTTCTTTTAGATATGATGTCAAATCTTCACTCATTTTAATAGTTAAAGTTGTAATTAATGTTCTTTCGTTTTTAGCATTTTGTGCTTTTATATCCGCAATTATTTTATCTATTTGATTCTTAGTTGGTCTTACTTCAATTATAGGATCAAGTAAACCAGTAGGTCTAATTATTTGTTCAACAATTTCATAACTTCTTGAAAGTTCATAATCACCTGGGGTTGCGGAAACATATATTACTTGTTTTATTTTACTTTGAAATTCTTCGAAATTAAGTGGCCTATTATCTAGTGCTGAAGGTAATCTAAAGCCATACTCTACCAAAGTCTTTTTTCTACTTTGGTCACCATTGTACATTCCTCTTACTTGAGGTATTGTTACATGTGATTCGTCAATCACCATTAGGTAATCATCACCAAAGAAATCTAATAAGACAGATGGTGTTTCACCTTTATTTCTTAAGCTTAAATGTCTTGAATAGTTTTCAATGCCACTACAACTACCGATTTCTTTCAACATTTCAATATCATATTTTGTGCGTTGTTCGATTCTTTCAGCTTCTAATAATTGGCCTCTTTCAGTGAAATAAGCAATTTGTTCTTTCAATTCTTCTTCTATTCTACGAATTGCTTCTTCTTTCTTTTCATCACTTAATACAAAGTGGGTTGCAGGAAAGATTGAAACAGTATCCATTATTTTAATCACTTTTCCAGTTGTAACATCAAACATTGCAATTCGTTCTACCTCATCATCAAAAAAGGTTATTCTAATTCCGTGGTCATGTTCAGAAACTGGTAATATGTCTACATTATCACCTTTTACTCTAAAACTACCTCTTGCAAATTCCATTGAATTTCTAACAAATTGCATTGATACTAATTTTTCCAATAAATCTTTTCGTTCTAGTTTTTCGGCTTTTCTAATAACTAACATTGAGTTTTCATAATCATCAGGGTCACCAATACCATAAATACATGATACTGAAGCAACTATTATTGTATCTTTTCTTTCTAAAATACTTGCGGTTGCGGCATGACGCATTTGGTCAATTTCATCATTAATACTAGAGTCTTTTTCAATATACATATCTTTACTAGGTACATATGCTTCTGGTTGATAATAATCATAATATGAAATAAAATACTCTACTCTATTTTCTGGAAATAAACTTTTTAATTCTGCATATAATTGACCAGCTAAAGTTTTATTATGTGCTAATACTAAAGTTGGTTTATTTACATTTGCTATAACATTTGCTATTGTAAAAGTTTTACCAGTACCAGTTGCACCTAACAAAGTTTGTTCAGTTACACCTAATTCTATATTTTCTGATAATCGCTTTATTGCCTCAATTTGATCTCCCATTGGTTTGTAGGGAGCAACTAGTTTAAACTTATCCATTTTACTTTCTCATATATACAACATTCTTAGGATGATGAACATCGTATAAAATATTTACATATTGTTCTTGAGTTTCGGTATACATAAAGGAATTTAAATTTGCTTTAATTTTTTCACCTTTGTTATTGTAAAACTCAATTTCCATTATTGATTCTTTTACACCTTTTTGGTTTTTAGTACGACCTAGTTTAAATGTTTTAACTTCAGCCATACATTTAACACCATACATCTTTAAGTAGCTTTGGTTTTGATCACGATCAGCCATAGTAAATCTTTCAATGATATACGGAATAGTAAATACGTATAAAAGAAGTGGTAATAAATACATTATTGGATTTGATTGAGTGCAACTACTCATATTGCTATTAGAAAAATTAGCATCATTAAATAAAGTTGTACCTAAATTAACCTTTAGAAGAATTGCGGTAGATAATACCCATCCTGCCATCATCATACCAACAATAGCAAACATTGCATCAGTTACAAGAGGGCCTTTTTCAACCTTAATTGGTTGTCCTTCAAGATATGTTGGAAAGCATGTAACTCGTTTCCAATTTTCAATTTCTGGGTAATATATTTCAACTTCTTGGTCAACATAATATTGATCATTAAATTCTTTTTCGGTTAAATCAAAGTAGTCAACAAATTTTGTATAATTACTAGGTGAAGTATATTCAACTCTAATAAATACTCTTTTCTTTTCTTTAACTATTTCAACTATTTTGCCCTTTACACTACGGCAAGATTTTTTCATCTCTTTGTTTACTTTCTTTGCTCTTATTAAATTCAAAACAAATGCGGTAATATAAACTACCATAAAACCCATAATAATAGTGATATAGGCTATACTCATAAATTTGTACATCTTGTGTTCCTCCTATTTGTGATATTCTTTATGATTAATAATTGTTAATGCACGATAAATTTGTTCTAATAGAATTAATCGCATCAATTGATGGGGAAATGTCATATCTGAAAAAGATAATTGATAGTTACTACGTTTTTTAACTTTTTCACTTATACCATTAGAACCACCAATAACAAAGGTAATTTTGGAATTACCATAAGTTGGTAAATCATGGATCAGTTTACTTAATTCAATACTATCAAGTTTTTTCCCACTTATTTCTAAGGTTATAACATACTCATCTTTAGTAATTTTTTCTAAAATATTTTCTCCTTCATTATCGATATTTTTTGAAATATCTGATAAATTATACTCCTTAACTTCAACAACCTCTATTTTTTGAAATCCTTCAATTCTTTTAAGATATTCTTTTATACCATCGACTAAATAGTTTTCTTTTATTTTTCCGACGCAAACAACTTTTATCATTTACTTTACCTCTATTACGTCCAATGGTTCATCCTGTTTAGCAATTAAAAGTTCGCAGGGAATATCACCATCAAAAACTTCGTTAACAGCTCTCATAGCTAATGTTTCACTATTACACTCTTCACTTAAATGAGATAGAATGACAGTTTTAACATATCTAAAATCAAAATCTTTCAAATAATTTGAACATTGTAAATTAGATAAGTGACCTTCAGTAGAAAGGATACGTTTAATTAAAGGCCAAGGTCTTTTGCTGGCCTTTAGTTTTGCTACATCGTGATTTGATTCTAGTGATATAACTTGTAATCTTGATATTAGTGATAAGTATTGTTCAGGAATATATCCCGTATCTGTAATATAACCATATGTAGCATTACCAACGCATTTTTCTTTTATAACATATCCATAACAAGAACTTGCATCATGTGATAATTCAAGTGGAACATATATCAAATCATTTAATTCATATTTACAATTACTTTTGATTAATCCTACTTTAAGATTTCCTAACCCACCACTATATTTTTGATTAACACAGTAATATGTTGGTTCGCTCATATATATGGTGGCATTAGTTCTAGTTGCAACCGAAACCAAATATTTAACATGATCAGTATGCTCATGGGTAACAAGAATAGCATCCAAATTATTTAATACGATATTCCGTTGAGCCAATCGATTCTTAATTTGTTGATAGCTTATTCCAGCATCAATCAATAATTTAGTATTTTGTGTTTCTATATATGTGGCATTACCTTTTGATCCACTTGCTAAAATAACTACTTTCATACTTTCCTCACTAATGAGTTATTATATCATAAAGAATTTCTTTTAGCAAACATATGAATAATAAACTTGAACACTTATTTTCTTTTTAAAAAATTAAAAACCTCTTTTTCAGAGGTTTAAGAAGTTGGAATTAGAAGCCCCAACATGCGCCAATAATTGCTAGTAAAATAAATAGAACTAATATGAACGCATATCCATATTCACCACGGCATTGATTCATAATACTCCTCCTTTCCATAGTGAAAACCACCATTATTTTACATTATAGTTTATGTAGGAAGATTTTTTTTGCTAATTATAATAGCCCAATATTTTCAATTTCTCGCTTCAATTTAAAAAAACTTCAGATAAATTTCACATAAGCATATCAACTATCAAAAAAGATAGTATTTAGTTTAATATTTTCTATATTTTTATTTGAAAAAATAAAGAAAAAATGGTAAAATATATATGTTTAAATTTACTTTTTAAGAAAGGATACAAAAATGAAAAAAGGAAAAGAAAAAAAACAACCTAAACAACCGCTAACTCCTAATAAGGCATTTAAAGCGGTTCTTCCAGTACTTGTTTGTATTGTCCTATTTATTGTAATCGGTATAACTTTAGTTATCATCGGTAACAATAAAGGCAATAACCCTAAGGTTACAAGTCCTGATGATACATACTTACAATTTGGTAACTATCGTGTTACTAAAGAAGAAATGTATGAAACTTTAAGAAAGGACTATGGTCTAACTGAAGTTATTCGTCAAATTGATGAACTTATCTTCAAAGATGAAGTTAACCAAGTTAATATTGATAGCGAAAAATACGTTAAGTTCTTAAATGACAAATTCTTCTCAGAATCTAAAACTGATGATGATAAGAAAAAAGCATGGAATGAATTACTAGATTCTGCAGTTATTAGTGCCACAATTACTAAAGCAGATGCAGATGCTGCAAAAGATAAATTTGATGATACTACTACTGCTGCTTGGGTAAAATTAGCTAATTCTTACAAACTTGAATACGCTAGAGAACAATGGGCTATCAAACAATTCTTAGCTAACTATCGTATTGAAAAAGGGTTAGCAGCTGGTGCTGATGTCATTAGTGAAGATGAAATCAAAAATGAATATAAGAACACTTATGGTGAAAACGCAACTAATGGTGGTAAAAATGCAATCGCAATTGTAATTCCATTTACTAGTGAAGAAGCAGCCAAAAAGTTAATGGCTTCTTATGGAATCAATACAGAAGTTCTTGGTACTTACACAGATGGTTGGGTAAAGAGCACTTTTGATGAAAAAGGAACTGAAAAGCCAAAAGAAACTGATTACTTTACAGAAGATGAAATCATGAAGATTTTCTGTGATATGTATAATGAAGTTCTTGGTTACTACACAGGTTCTGATATTATTACTTCTGAAAAGTATACTTTAGAATATGATGCAGTTAAAACTCTTGCAAAAATGAAGAAAGTATTAAATGTTAAGATGCAATCATATGCTACAGTAAAACAAAACATTGATTTACCTACAACAATTCAACTTTCAGATGTTAGTAAAACTGCTAATATCAAATGGGTACAAAAAATTAAAGATGGCGACGAAACTAAGGAAGTTGAAATTCCTAATGGTAAATTAGAAGTTGTTGTTCCTGAAGAAGGAAGTTCCACTTCAATTAACCTTTCTGCAACAATCTCTTTTGCAGACGATGAAGAAAACCATGTTTCTGTTTCATATAGTATTGTTGTAAAACCTGAAGCAGAAGAAATCACTGAACCTTTCGAAACAACATTAACAGCTGAATCTGGTAATAACTGGACATTCTCATTAAATAATGAAATGGGTAATGAACATTCTAAATTTGTTTGGTCATATGATGATACAACTGATTTAGGTAAATATGTGTTAAAGACTTTAAAACTTGGTACTTATCCAGGTGCTTATACAATTAAACCTACATCATTATCTTCTTCATCTTCTTCAAATAAATATTATTATTTAATAATCAAAGTTGGTAATGAAGATGGTAAAACACTTGAAGAATTACATGATAAGATTAAAGAAGATTTAACTAAAGCTTTATATTCAGCTAATTACTCTTTAGAAAGATATTATTTTGAAGAACGTGCTAAACACAACATTGTTTTCTACGATCATTATCTTGAAAGATTATATCAATTTGCATATGAAACTTGCTATCAAACTTTAAAAGTTACTGATTTTGCTGAATACAAATTAAACAAGAAAAAGAGTAAAACTGTTGTCGCAAAAATTGATGAATTAAGCATCACAGCTGATGACTTATTCACTTCATTAGAAACTAAGTATAGTTCAATCTATGCAACATCATCTATTAATAGATATCAAATATTAAAAGATAATGTACTTTATAATCCTTGGACTAATAAAATTAATAAAAAATATGTTAATAAAGCTGTTAAAGCTGATGTTAATAGCGTTAAGAATTACTTTGCATTAGATTATTTTGCAAATTACTATGGATATTATTATTTCCGTGTTTCTCCATACAACTTCGATAGTTCTTATGGTTGGGACAACTTCATTAAAGACTATTATGGTGTTAGCGAAGAAAAAGATTTACTTCTTCTTTCATCAGTATTTGGTTCTCAAGGTCGTATCTACGCTGATTCTTTAAGAACTTATCGTAATAAAGTTATTACTTATGATATTATTAATGAACAAATCAAAAAACGTAATAATCCAGATAAATTATATGATGTTGATGTTTTAAATGTTGTAATCTATGTTGACTATGATTATGATGGAACACCAGACACTAAGATTTCCGCAAGTAATACTAAAGATGTTACTGAAGAAAATTGGAGTGCTGAACAAATTCAATTAGCATATAAACTTGCTGAAATATTTATGACTAAAGAAGACTTAATCGAAAATGGCGAAGATGGAAAAGAAAAGACTCGTTATGAAAAACTTGAAGAAATGGTAAAAATTTACAATCAAGCATCATGCCGTACAAATACAGATGAAAGCAATGAGGCTTTAACTAACTTATTTGCAGAATTCAAAAAAGCTGGTTTATTCGTAAAACTTGAAAAATCTACATTCGACCAATGCGATAGTTTAGTTGATGAATTTCATGAAGCAATGCACAAAATGTGGGCTGTAGCTAAAGAAAGCGAAGAAGGTTTAACTGAAACTCATAATATGTTATATGATGTTGTTGAAAGTGGTAAATATGCATTCTCTAGCCCATACGGATACCACGCTGTAGTTGTTACTGATTTCCGTCAACCTGTTGATGCCCCAACTGCTGATGAATTTGAATTATACCGTGCTATGGCAATCGTTGAAGCTAATCGTAAAACAATTGAATCAGTTACAAAATCTTTAGATAGCGATAATGTTAAATCTAATAAGACTTTACGTGAATCTTACAATGCTGAATTAAATTTAGCCAAAGCTGAAATTACTAAATATTTAGAAATTGCTCAAAAATATACTACTGATATAGTAGATGAAAACTACAAAATGAGTGACACTTTAAAGAAAAAGATTGATAAATGGGTTGAATCAGTTGATGATGTAGATGGTTCTACTGACCCAGATATCGAAAAGAACACTTCTTCACTTGTTATTACTTCTCTTTTAAATGATTTACTTGTTGAATTAGATAAAGACAATATCAAATTTGCTTCTACATTTAACAAAGAACAATTAAGATTATATATCAACAATCTTATTGAAAGCTATAACGAAGAAAAATAAAGAGGTATTTTATGAAGCATAAGTTAACTAAAATAATTTGTTTTATCCTAATATCAAGTTGCTTATTAGCTTGTGCTAGTTGTAAAAAGTGTAAAAAAGATACGGAAACAACTCCAGGAGACCCACTACTCCTGGAGATTCCTACAATTAGTACTCCTGATGCAACTTTTCTTAAAATTAACGATTTTAATGTAACAGCTAATCAAGCATATCATCAACTATTAAATTCATATGGTGTTGATATGATGATGAATATTATCGATGATGATTTACTACCTAATAATTATAGCGAAGAAGGGTTTGAAGAATATCTTAACAAAATTATTTATCAAGATGAGGAACCTTCTGAAGAACTATTAAATAAGTTTTTAGATGAACTTACATTATATTGTCTTAGTAAAAATGAAAATGATGTAAACTATTACAAATCTTTCTATCGCATACGTTATAAACGTTATGTATATGCTAAAAATTGTTATATTAACAATCTTTCAAGTGATTACTTCAGTAAGGCAAGAAAAGAATCAGAATTTAATAACAAATATCCAAAAGAAAATGATTTAATTATTATTAAATTTACTTCCGCAACTGAAGCTAAATCATTTATGACAAAATATGACATTAATACAACTAGAGAAAAATGGCAAAGTATTGATGGTTCTAAGATTTACACTAATGAAGAGGTTTTAGCAAAATTTGAATTGATGTACAGTGATTATTACAATACTGAAACTGGAACATCTAATGTTAAAACTTATAAACTTAGTGATTTAAAGAAAATTAGTTCTGCACTTGCAAGTGATATTTACGATTTTAGTGCTTCTTCTTATACTGGAACTCCTAAAACATATGATGGCGGAACTTACCTAGTTTATAAAGTAAGTGAAACTGGCAATCTTGATGAAAAGGGAAATACTGTAACATTTGAAGAAAAAGAACAAGAAATAATCAACGATTTGATTGAAACTGAAGTTTCTAGTGCCTATGCTTCTTTAAGTATCATTAATTTTGAAATTAATTCAGGATTAAAAATATTCGATCCAGGTATTCAAAATACTTATAAATTACAATACGATTATGTAAATAGTATGTTAGGTAAAGGAACTGATGATTATACCGCTTTTGTAAAGAATACAGTTACTAATAAAGATAACGTATTTAGCTATGTTAAAAATGGTGAAACAATTTACGTAAGTGCTGATAAAATGTATCAATTATTAACTTCTTTCTATGGCGAATATTTATCAGCTTTATATATGAAACAATACTTAGTATTAAAAGATAATGGCGTTATTGATTTAATTACTTTAAAAATCTTAGATATAGATAAATATAATAAATACTATGCATCCGACATTCAAAAATATAAAACTGAATTTGAAAATAATTCTTATGAATCATTGTCTTATCCTAGTTCTTATGGATGGTTAAACTTTGTTCGTGATTATTTAGGATTATTATCAGAAGAAAGTATTCTATTAAATCCAGATAATTCACTATATAATACCGAGTTAGGTAAATATAAAGAAAACCTATATCTAGTTGATGGTAAAGATAATGCTATTCAAACTGAAATGGAAAAAGTTTTCAATGACTATATCTACTTAAATGGTGTATCCGTTAGCGCTTATTATGATTTAGACTTAGATGGTACTGCTGATGAAATATCAAAAGATGATGAAAAAGCTAATTTATTAAAACAACTAGTACTTAAAGTATATGAAGAAGTTGAAAAACGTTTCAAAAAAGGTACATCTGTTGCGAATGCTTTAAAAACTATTAAACAAGAATATAATCAAGCATCTAAGTATTCTGAAAGTATTTGGTCTAGTTATAAAGCCAAAAACATTATCTTAAAAGTTGGTAGTGCTTATAATTATACTTATAATCAAGATGCTACTGATGAAATGATGAATCACTTACGTAAACAATATCGTGAAATCATTGGTTACCGCACAACACATCATCAAGATTTAACCGGTCAAGATTTATCTAAAGGATATACATTTAAAGTAAACAATGTTACTACTTCTGTAAATTCATTAACATTTATTGATACAGATGAGGATATTTTCTTCGATGAAAATAGTTACAATACTATTTATACACTAAAGGCAACAAAACCTTACTATCTAGATGAAGGTGGTACTAGTTATAAACCTACTCTAGAACTCTATCATCAATATTTAGAAGATGCATCTAAACTTAGCAATGCGGAAAAGAATTGTGTTTATTACTATTACATTACAGCTGTTAACAATATTGTTGATAGCAATAAGATTAATGAATACCTAATGAACGATTGCCTAAAATTAATTGATGATGGTAATGTTACTTATAGTAATCTCGAAAAATTAAAAGCATACATTATTGCTTGTAATTCTGATCAAAAATAAAAAAATAAAAGCGATCTAAAAATCGCTTTTTTCTTTGCTATTTTATGTTTGGAACGTAAACTGATTTTCGGTTTAAACTTGCAATTGGGGCTGTTGAATTACCCTTTTGAGTCTTAAGTACTTCAGCACTAATCGGTGCTAGTTTAGCATCGGCTAAGTCGATAAAGTGAAGTGCAAAAGCTTCCATTATACCGGGTTCTTTCGGAGAGCCATATTCCAATTCACCATGATGAGATGCAATTAGATGGCTAAGAGCCTTGTATTCTTCAGTATTTTCAACGTTTTGATTTGCAGCTTCAACTGCTACCATTTGTAGTCCTATAACAATATGTCCTAACAAATTTCCATCTTCAGTATATAAAGGAGCTTTAGGACCAGTTAATTCTTTGGTCTTTCCAATATCATGTAATAGTATTCCCGCATACAATAAATCACTATTCATACCATCATAAATTTCTAAATATTTATCAGCCATTCTTAACATTGAATAAGTATGATATGCTAAACCATTAAAATAATTATGATGCATTGACATTGCGGCGGGGAAAACAAAATAGTCATCAGGGACTTTAGCAATTAAACCAACTACTAAATTCTTTAGTACTTCATTGTTAATTTTACGAATATAGTTTTTAATGCCTGTTCGTAAATCTTCTTCAGTTATTGGAGCACTGCGATAAAAATCTTTTATATTAACTTCACTTTCATTTGGTACTTCTAAGCCATTAATTACGTATTGAGCTTTTCCTGCATATTCATTAATATGAGCTTTAAAGTGAAATACAGTACCTGGAACGACACCATTTTTTTCAATTAAATTAACATCCCAAACTCTAGCATCAATACTTGTATCGCCATCAGATAATGTTATACCATAATAAGCACTTTTATTTGGAGTATATCTTTTTTGACTTGATTCTACTAAGGCATAGAAATCAACATCGTCGCCTATTTTCATTGTTGCAAATTTATTCATTATATAATACCCCTTTCTAATAATATACGATATTTTGGATTATTTCTAATCAAGAAATCCTTTGCTTGCATTTTTGCTTCCTCTATTTTAATTTTTTGTTCACCAGGAGTCATATCGTAGTATCCTTTGATTCCTTTAATATATATCTTATAGATATTTAAAAAGTCTTCATCGTATTCGTTTTTTAATGCATTAATTCTTGCATCAGTCACATTTGGCTTTTGAGCGGTATAACTATTTGATTGTTCACTACCATCTATACTATTTGCCATTTGTTCATAATAAGCCATATCAACAGGTATATCATCAAAACTATCATAATTTGAATTATCTGTTGGAACATAGTCATCATAAATTTTTTCATATAACTTGGTTTCTTCATGTTGATCGTCAAAGTATCTATCATCTTTTTTAGGATGTAAGAAGTTTGTCTTTTCTTTTACAATATTTTCTTTTGGAGTTAATGTATAGTTATTTTGTTCAAGCATTCTTCTTACAGTTTCTACTAATACATCATTACGATTTACAAGTTTGCCTTCAACAACATTATAGATTAATTCATTCATTATTTGATTAGTCATTGGAAGTTGATCTTCTCGCATCATTAATGTTAATTCTCTTGCGGTAAACTTTAAGTCAGAAATACTTCTGATTTTCATCTTTCGATTAAGTTTTTTAATTCTACCTTTTTGCCTATGATATCTTGAATTATATGCTTTACAAACGCGATCAGCTGCTAATAGCATATCTTGGCCTTCATTAAAAATCATCATTGAATCAACTTTGTTGACGAATAAATTTTGAGCAACATCGTACAATTTTTTGACTTCTTGAGCATTGGCTCTATTTGCCTCGATATTTTTTGGTAATTCACCAGTTATTAAATATAACAATGTATACTTTTCTATGAAAGATAATTTCTTGTAATACTTGATTATCAAACTAATCCAGTATGCATATTTTGGCATTGATCTAAAAAGATTATTATCATCAATTATCTTTAATGCCTTTAATCCATATTTTTCATTAATAATATTTTCAAGTTCAGAGGTAAGTTTTGTTTCTGAAATTTCTTTTAAACAATTTCGGCATTTTCTCATCGCTTTTTCAGTATTAGTTTCAACTGAAAAATTATATTTACTAACCAATCTTAATCCTCTTAAGATTCTAGAAGGATCGTCTTGAAATCTTCTCTTACCACTACCGATTACTCTTACGATTCCTTTTTCTAAATCTTTTTGACCTTCTACCAAATCAATGATAGTAAGATTAGGAGTAAGTGCTAAAGCATTTATTGTGTAATCTCTTCTAATAATATCTTCAACTAGTTTTTTCGAATAGTGGACATCCTTTATTTTATATTTTACATATTCTTCATTTCTAAAGGTCGTTATTTCATAATAAAAACCATTTTCTCTGATTACAACACTTCCTAAACTAGCATATCGGTCATCTATATCTAAATCCTTAAAAATATCTAAAACTTCTTCAGGAGTTGCATTTGTCGCAATATCTATATCTTTAAAGTCAATATTTAGGAGATAATCACGTACAGCTCCACCAACTATATATGCTTCATACATTTTACTTTTTAGTGCTGAAATAAGTTCTAAGCCACGCATAAAATATTTATACATTTCGTAGTTGCGTTTTTTTAGTGTATCTAAATATTTATCTTGATTCTCCATAACTCCCCTCCTCTAATAGGTCGTATATTTTAAACGTTAAATCTAAATAACATAATATCGCCGTCTTTTACGACATAGTCTTTTCCTTCTAGTCGTACTTTGCCAGCTTCTTTTACTTTAAGAGGTGTACCATATTCTATCAGATCATCATATGAATAGGTTTCAGCTCTAATAAAACCTCTTTCGAAATCACTATGTATTACCCCTGCACATTGAGGAGCTAACATTCCTTTTTTAAATGTCCATGCACGACATTCTTTTTCACCAGCAGTAAAGAAAGTACAAAGCCCTAATAAAGAATATGCTTCTTTTACTAATCGATCTAAGCCGCTTTCTTTTACGCCTAAGTCATCTAAAAACATTTTGCGATCTTCAGCATCTAATGCGCTAAGTTCTTCTTCAATTTTAGCACTAATCATAACTACTTTAGCATTTTCTTTTTTAGCGTATTCTTCAACTTTTTTAACATAATCATTACCTGTTGCAATGTCATCTTCGCCTACGTTTGCAACATATAGCATTGGTTTCATTGTTAAGAATTGATAATTTTTGATAAAGTTCTTTTCTTCAGTTGTTAAGTTAACTAATCTTGCGGGAACACCTTGCAAGAATGCTTCATGTAGTTTTTTTAATATATCGTATTCATACACTGATTCTTGGTCTACTTTTAGTTGGGCCTTTTTTTCAATCTTCGGCAATCTTTTTTCAACCACTTCTAAATCAGCTAATACAAGTTCCATATTAATGACTTCAATATCACTAATTGGATCTACCTTTCCATCTACATGGATAATATTTGGATCATCAAAACAACGAACTACCTCACATATTGCGTCAACATCACGAATATGCGAAAGAAATTGGTTTCCTAATCCTTCACCTTTGCTTGCGCCTTTTACAAGTCCTGCAATATCAGTAAATGAAAATGATGTTGGAACGATACTTCTTGGTTTAACAATTTCAACTATTTTGTCCAATCTTTCATCTTTTACTTCAACAACTCCAACATTTGGTTCGATTGTGGCAAACGGAAAGTTTGCGGCAAAAGCACCAGCTTTTGTTATTGCATTAAATAACGTAGACTTTCCTACATTAGGAAGTCCAACTATTCCTGCGGTTAATCCCATTTCACACCTCTATTATTTTTTTATTTTATAATGTTATAATAATTGCTATAATTATTAATAAAACTCTTAAGACAATATTTATAAAGATATTTCTATTAGTATACATATATATACCAGTTAACACTATGTTAAGAATTAATAGTGGAATAACAACATCTAGTGACATTATCCATAAAGTTTCCAAAGCTGTTGTTACAAGAATTGTTATGACAAATATTGTTTTTTCACCTAACAATGTTTCGTCTAACGCATCTACTAATCTTTTTCGACATAATACCTCAATTGAAATTGCAACAAAAATAAATCCTGTAACAATTTTAAATATACATTCATTTTTTACATCAAAAAATTTAGCACTCCCACTACTTAAATATTTTACTATATAACTTGGAAATACTTGGGTAAATGTTAATATTTTTGATAATAAAATAATTATTGCTATTGTAATTATTCCAATAAGCAAGGCTATAATATAAGTTGACAATGGTCTATCAAGTGGTGTTTTTTTCATATCTTTCATTGAAAATACTAATGTCAAAATAAATGTTAATAGGCCACTAAAAAATATACTATTAGCCTCACAGAATGCATCTGTATATGTACTAATCTCTTTATTCTGTAATAACGCAAAAATTACTTGAAGAATTCCACAAACTAAAAATCCAGCTATAGCATATATTGTAAGCGATATTTTTAATTTACCTACAGTATCAGGTCCATAATCACCCGTTATCATAGCTTTTTGCATTGCGACACTATGTTCTCCACAAGCAGTGCAATATTCTTCATTAGGATTTAAGACGCGATAACAATTCTTACATCTTATCTTCATTTATATCACCTTTTTTTACTTTACTTGTTTTTTTATTATAACACAAAGATTTGATTTTGTAAATCCTAATGTTATTTTTATTTTTTACCTTTCATAATATATTTATTGACAAAAATTCCTTTGTATATTCTTGTTAATTTTTATCAAAATATGAATGGTGAAAAAAATGAAAAAGAAAATTAAAAATAAACGTTTTATAAAATGTTTCTTAATTAGTATCCTATTATTTTTATCTACTATTACTGTTGCTATGTGTATACTAATATCACGTATCAATTATCAAATGCCAGAAATATTAAATGTTGAACTATATGATGATAATGAAGTAAAATATCTTAGTTACAGTAATGGCAAAAAACAATCATACGTAAATCTTGATAAAATTTCCAATAATTTAGTAAATGCTTTTATCGCAATTGAAGATAAGCGTTTTTACAATCACCATGGCGTAGATACAATTAGAATTGGTGGAGCTCTTTTGAAAAATTTCAAAAGTAAAAAAATAGCTGAAGGTGCTTCAACTATTACTCAACAATATGTTAGAAATATATATTTATCAAATGAAAAAACTTGGAAAAGAAAAATTAATGAAATGTTAATTTCTTTGCATCTTGAAAAAAATTATTCTAAAGATCAAATATTAGAAGGATATCTTAATTCTATTTATTTTGACCATGGTATATATGGTGTTGAAGATGCTAGTATTTATTATTTTGGTAAACATGCAAGTGAATTAACGCTTGCGGAAGCAGCTACCATCGCAAGTATTCCTAAAGGTCCAACCATATATTCACCAATCAAAAATCCCGATAACAATAAGAATAGACGTGAATTAATTCTTAACGAATTATTAAATGATCAAACAATTTCTCAAATTGAATATGATCAAGCAACAAAAGAAACAATTAAATGTATTGGCAATAATCCTAATGATGATGATATTAATGCTCCTTATTTTCAAGATCTTGTACTTGATAGTTTAAAGAACATACCTGAAATAGAAAACTACAAAATGGGAGGTATAAAAGTATATACCACACTTAACACCAAATTATATTCAGAGATTGTAAGTAGTATCAATAAACGAGCACCAGATACCGATATTGAAACAGCAATTGTCGCAATGGAACCTTCCACAGGAAAAGTATTAGCTATAGTAGGTGGAAGAAGCTATGAAAATAGTACATATAATCGTGCTACTAAAAGTTTAAGACAACCTGGTTCTTCAATTAAACCTTTTCTTTATTTAACCGCATTAGAAAATGGATTTACGGTGGCAACTTCTTTTAAAAGCGAACCAACCACTTTTTATGTAAATAATGAAGCGTATGCACCTACCAACTTTCACAGTATCTATGCGGACAAAGATATTTCAATGGTATACGCTCTTGCAACTAGTGATAATATTTATGCTATGAAAACCCATTTGTTTTTAGGCCCTGACAAACTTGTTAATACATTAAAAAGATTTGGTATTCATGGCAACATTCCCGCCATTCCTTCACTTGCTTTAGGTACCTATGAAGTTTCAGTCTTAGAATTAACAAAAGCCTACGCAATACTTGCAAATGAAGGTGTAGCAATTAGCCCTTCAATTATAACGAAAATAACCACAATGGATGATGAAATAATTTATGAAGAAAAGCCAAAGGAAACTAAAATTGCTAATCAATCAGATGTGTATTTATTAAATGAAGCAATGACTTCAATATTTGATAATAATCTAACCTATAATATTAGACCAACTGGAGTACCAATAAGAAGTTTGCTTTCAACCACATACAGTGCTAAAAGTGGTTCCACTGATACCGACAATTGGATGGTAGGTTATAATCCTGATATAGTTGTTGCGGTATGGAGTGGCTACGATGATGCTAGAAATGTTGAATTATCTGAGGACACAAAATTTGGGAAATTTATTTGGGCCGATAGTGTCGAAGCATACTATCGTGTAACTGGCACTAATCCGACTTGGTATAAGACTCCTGATGATGTTATTGAAATTGAACTTAGCCCTTTTAGTGGCTTCTACGCAGGTTTCGGCGAATACACTAAAAAATTATATTTTAGAAAGAAAAACCTACCCTGGTATATTTCTTTACTAAAAGAAGAAAATAGCAACACGTAAATGTTGCTATTTTTTATCAGGTAAATGATTTTCTATTTTTTTATAAGCGATATCAATAGGTATTGCAAATGACATATTTTCAATGTGATCATTATTTTTACCAACTAGTTTCCAACAGTTGATACCGATTAACTCACCATATATATTAAACAATCCACCACCACTATTTCCTTCATTAATAGTTGCACAGTGTTGTAAATATTCATTTGTAACTATATTACCTCTAGCATTTTCTTCTTTTCTTTTACGATTTATTCCACTAATTGAACCAACAGTTACTGTATTATAGTATAATTCTAAATCATATGGTGAACCAATTGCTATTGCATATGCACCTTCTTTAATATCATGTTGATTTAAAGTTGCTGTGTTTAAAATTATTGGTGCTGTAAAAGAAATCAAAGCAATATCACAGTCGATATCGTAATATACAATGGTAGCATCAAAATAACCAATTTTTTCACCTAAATATACTTCTGTACTATCAACATTAGTAGCATTTACTACATGTCTGTTAGTTATTGCATAATATGTGTAATAATACTTTTGACTAGTTTCATATCTTTTTATAATTACAGCACTACCTGTTTCAATTGTAGTAGTTAATAAACTTTTTGATGTTATCTTTACACCAATTGTTGATTCTTTTGCTATTGCAACAGCGGTGGTTAAAGCATCTTCAATATTATTTACTGTTATATTATTTTCCCATTCAACATGATTATTTTCGATATTGTTAACTACATTTCTATCAAGAGTACAACCCGCCAAAGTAATTAATAAAAGTAAAGATACTAATATACTGGATATTTTTTTCATTACAAATCCCTCCTAAATATTCTGTTAACATTTTTTTCAATAGCATCTGCCATTTCATTTATAGATATATTTTTTATTTTTGCCATTTCTTCTACTATTAATGGTATATATTTTGGACCATTTTCTTTACCACGATATGGATGAGGAGTTAAATAAGGTGAATCGGTTTCTGAGACTAAATATTTGATATCAGTGTTTTCTACTACATCCTTCATGTTTTTTCCGTTTCTATATGTAACAGGTCCAGATATACCAAAGTTCATATTTAATTTAATATATTCTTTAGCCATTTCAACACTTCCACTGTAAGAATGAAGTATTCCACCAATTTGTTCAATGTGCTGATTTTTCAATGTATCAAATGTTATTTGATGCGCATCTCTACTATGAATAATTACTGGTAAATTATGTTTTTTAGCTATATCAATTTGACGAATGAATGCGTTATACTGTTCTTCTTTAGTAGTAGTATCCCAATGAAAATCATATCCAATTTCGCCTATAGCAATAACTCTGTCATCACAAGCCATTTTGTCAAGTTCTAGATATTCTTTATCAGAATAGTTTTTTATTTCAGTTGGATGAAATCCTACTGCCGCATAGCACCAATCAAATTGATGAGCTAATTCAATGGCTTTTTTTGATGTTTCCAAATCATATCCAACTACTATCATTTTTTTTACATTGTTAGCAAATGCATCACTTATTACTTCATCAAGATGCATTCCTAATTCTTTACTATTTAAGTGTACATGTGTATCTATAAACATTTTTATCACCCATTTTTATTATACCATATTTAATGAATTATAAATGCAAAAAAGCCCTTGTTTTAAAACAAGGACTATTTTAATTCACATGTTATTTAGTAACAACTAAATTAGTTTTCTAATTCAGAAACTGAACCAGCACCAACTGTTCTACCACCTTCACGGATAGAGAATTTAGTACCTTTTTCAACAGCGATTGGGTGAATTAGTTTAACTGTCATTTGAGTGTTGTCACCAGGCATAACCATTTCAGTACCTTCTGGTAATTCAATAACACCAGTTACGTCAGTAGTACGGAAGTAGAATTGAGGACGATAGTTAGAGAAGAATGCTGTATGACGTCCACCTTCTTCTTTAGTTAATACGTAAACTTCAGCTTTGAATTCTGAGTGAGGTGTAACTGATTTAGGTTTTGCAAGAACTTGTCCACGAACGATATCTTCACGTGCAATACCACGAAGTAATACACCGATATTGTCACCAGCTTCAGCTTGGTCAAGTAATTTACGGAACATTTCAACACCTGTGATAACTGCAGAACGAGTATCTTTGATACCAACGATTTCAACAGTGTCACCAACTTTTACAGTACCACGTTCAACACGTCCTGTAGCAACTGTACCACGACCAGTGATTGAGAAAACGTCTTCTACTGGAAGTAAGAAAGGTTTGTCAGTTTCACGAACTGGATCAGGGATGTATTCATCAACTGTATCCATTAATTTTATGATTGCTTTTTGAGCTTCTGGATCACCTTCAAGAGCTTTTAATGCAGAACCACGAATGATTGGAGTATCATCTCCAGGATATCCGTATTCATTTAATAGATCACGAACTTCCATTTCTACTAATTCAAGTAATTCTTCATCATCAACCATATCGCATTTATTTAAGAATACGATTAATCTAGGAACACCTACTTGACGGCTTAATAAGATGTGTTCACGAGTTTGAGCCATAGGTCCATCTGTTGCTGCAATAACTAGGATAGCACCATCCATTTGAGCAGCACCAGTAATCATGTTTTTAACATAGTCAGCATGTCCTGGGCAGTCAACGTGTGCATAGTGACGTTTTGCAGTTTCATATTCAACGTGACAAGTATTGATCGTTATACCACGAGCTTTTTCTTCAGGTGCACCATCAATTTCATCATAAGCTTTCTTTTGAGCTAAACCTTGTTGTGCTAATACAGTAGTAATAGCAGATGTTAAAGTTGTTTTTCCATGGTCAACATGTCCGATAGTACCAATGTTTACATGGGGTTTTGTACGTACAAATTTTTCCTTTGCCATTTTAATTTCTCCTTTTTAAAATTTAAATACAATTTATTTTATAACAAATATATTTTTTTTGCAAGTAAAACGTAAGTTTTTATTATTGAGCATTACGTTTTTTTATAACTGCTTCTGCAACATTCTTAGGACATTCTTCATAGTGGTCAAATTGCATAGTGTAATTACCACGACCTTGAGTATTAGAACGTAATGCAGTAGCATATCCGAACATTTCTGCAAGTGGAACGAAAGCCCTAATTGATTGGCTCTTTCCTCTAGCTTCTTGTCCATCAATACGTCCACGACGTGTTGATAAATCTCCAATTACAGTACCAACATATTCATCTGGTACGATAACTTCAACTGATTCGATTGGTTCTAGTAAAACTGGTTGACATTTTTCAGCAGATGCTTTGAAAGCCATACCACCGGCAACTTCAAAGGCAATTTGGCTAGAGTCAACATCATGATAAGAACCAAATACTAAGCGAGCTTTAATATCGATAGTTGGGAATCCAGCAAGGTTACCATTAGCAAGTGCATTTTCGATACCTTTATTAACTGCTGGAATATATTCACGTGGAATTACACCACCAACGATTTCATCAACGAATTCGTATCCTTTACCTGGATTAGGTTCAAATACAACTACGCAGTGACCATATTGTCCACGACCACCAGATTGACGAACGAATTTACCTTCGATTTCAGCTGCTTTCTTAATTGTTTCACGATAAGAAACCTGAGGTTGACCTACGTTACATTCAACGTGGAACTCTCTTCTCATACGATCAACAATGATATCTAAGTGTAATTCACCCATACCAGAAATAATTGTTTGACCAGTTTCAATGTCAGTATAAGTTCTAAATGTTGGATCTTCTTCAGCAAGTTTAGATAGTGCTACAGACATCTTATCTTGGTCACCCTTAGTTTTAGGTTCAATTGCAACAGAAATAACAGGTTCTGGGAAAACCATTTTTTCAAGGATAACAGGGCAGTTAGGATCACACATAGTGTCCCCAGTAGTAGTATCTTTTAGACCTACTGCAGCTGCGATATCACCTGAATATACTTCTTTAATTTCAGTACGATTATTAGCGTGCATTAATAAGATACGACCGATTCTTTCACGTTTGTCCTTAGTTGAGTTAAGAACATATGATCCAGATTCTAAATGTCCACGATAAACTCTAAAGAATGTTAATTTACCAACATATGGGTCAGTCATTACTTTAAATGCAAGTGCTGCAAATGGTTCTTCATCGCTTGAATTAATTTCGATTTCGTTACCATCTTCATCATGACCTTTGATTTGAGCAACTTCAACTGGAGATGGAAGATAATCGATAACTGCGTCAAGAACTTTTTTAACGCCTTTATTTTTGAAGGCAGTTCCGCAAAGAATTGGGAAGAATTTTACAGCAAGTGTTCCTTTACGGATAGCTGCTTTTAACATATCTTCAGTTATTTCTTCGCCTTCTAAATATGCCATCATTAAATCGTCATCAAATTCTGATACAGCGTTAATTAATTCATCACGATAATATTCTGCTTCATCAAGTAAATCTGCAGGAATTTCAACTTCAGTTCCGTGTTCATCAACACTACCTTCTTCATAGATGAAGGCTTTCATAGTTACTAAATCGATGATACCGCGGAAATCACTTTCAGCACCAATAGGGTATTGAATTGGATGAGCATTAGCACCAAGTCTATGATCTAGAGATTGGCAACTATATTTGAAATCTGCTCCTGTTTTATCCATTTTATTAACGAATACAATACGAGGAACTAAATATTCAGTTGCTTGTCTCCAAACAGTTTCTGTTTGAGGTTCAACACCAGCTTGAGCATCTAGTACAGTTACAGCACCATCAAGTACTCTTAATGAACGACTAACTTCAACTGTAAAGTCAACGTGTCCTGGAGTATCAATGATATTTATACGATGGCCCTTCCAGAATGCTGTGGTTGCAGCAGAAGTAATTGTTATACCTCTTTCTTGTTCTTGTTCCATCCAGTCCATCTGTGCTGCGCCATCATGAGTTTCTCCTATTTTATGAATCTTACCTGTGTGATATAGAACCCTTTCTGTGAAAGTCGTTTTACCGGCATCGATGTGAGCCATGATTCCGATATTACGAGTATGTAATAATGAGTATTCACGAGCCATTGTATTTTATTCTCCTATTACCATTGATAATGAGCAAATGCTTTATTTGCTTCAGCCATACGGTGAGTATCTTCACGTTTCTTAACGGCACCACCAAGTCCATTGGCAGCATCCATAATTTCTTTTGCAAGTCTTTCTTCCATTGTTTTTTCATTACGAAGACGTGCGTAATTTGTTAACCATCTTAAACCTAGAGTATAGCGTCTTGCTTCTCTAACTTCAACTGGTACTTGATAGTTAGCACCACCTACACGGCGAGATCTAACTTCTAATTGTGGCATAATATTTTCTAATGCTTGATTATAAACTTCTAGTGGATCACGACCAGTTGCTTTTGAAACACGATCAAATGCACCATAGATTATTTGTTGAGCCACACCTTTTTTACCATCCAACATAACACTATTAATTAATCTTGTAACTAATACTGAATTGTAAATTGGATCTGGTAATACATTTCTTTTAGCGACATGTCCTTTACGAGGCATGTTGATTCCTCCTTTCTAGAATACTAGTTATTTTATTTTAAATTACTTTTTAGCTTTAGGGCGTTTTGCACCATATTTTGAACGAGCTTGTTTACGACTTTCAACACCAGTAGTATCAAGTGTACCACGAATAATGTGATAACGAACACCTGGTAAGTCTTTAACACGTCCGCCACGAATCAATACAGTATTATGTTCTTGTAGCTTATGACCAACACCTGGGATATAAGCTGTTACTTCAATACCATTACTTAAACGAACACGGGCCATCTTACGAATAGCAGAGTTTGGTTTTTTAGGTGTCATAGTTGTAACACGAGTACAAACACCTTTCTTTTGAGGGCAGTTGATTGTTGTAGCTACCTTTTTCAAAGAATTGTAACCAATACCTAGATGAGGTGATTTAGATTTTCTTACCTTATCTTGACGTGAGTTATGTACTAATTGATTAATTGTAGGCATCTTTTTTTCTCCTTTCAAATAATACTAGTTATTAATGGGCTTCCACATTTCCACGTGTTTCAATTTCCCAAAAAATATAGCCTTTAACAAGGCCAAAATTTAACCTCTACTATTATACATATTTTTGCCATTAAAGTCAAAAGATATACATATTTTTTAAAAAAGAAATACTAGCAATGCTAGTTTGCGTTGCTAGTACTAATATTTTATTTTACTAAAAATATTTTCTCTTTGTTAGCATTACTACTTTACCACCAGTAAGTTGTATCATTTTTGCGGCATCTATAGAAAAATCTTGTGCTTTTATTACTAATGGTTTATCGATAACACCTCTTGCTAAAACTTTAACAAAGTAAACATTTTTAGCAATCAAATGTTTTTCTTTTAAGGTATTAACCGTAACAACATCGTTTGCCTCAAAACTACGGCTTATTACATCCAAGTTTATAATTGCTTTCTTATTGCCATAAATCTTTTCAGCATCTTCTTCTTTTTCAATTAGATGTTTAGTTACTTCATCAGAAACGATATCTTTTACTTCAATAGCGCTAACTTGTTCTCTTTGTAATTCTTCCATAAGAGCTTTGTCTTCTGCAAGAACAGCCTCATCTACCACTGGCTCTTCTACTACTGGTTCTTCTACAACCGGCTCTTCTACTACAGGTTCTTCTACAACTGGTTCTTCTACAACCGGCTCTTCAACTACAGGTTCTTCTACTACAGGTTCTTCTACCACTGGCTCTTCTACTACTGGTTCTTCTACAACTGGCTCTTCAACTACAGGTTCTTCTACAACTGGTTCTTCTACTACTGGTTCTTCTACCACTGGCTCTTCTACCACTGGCTCTTCTACCACTGGCTCTTCTACCACTGGCTCTTCAGGAAGGACATTATTTAAAGTTGAATCTTCAACTTCAGTAGTTTCATTAAAATCTGGAACATTTTCATCACGATCTGGACCAGCAGTTAATACTCCTGCTCTTAATCTTCTTAAGTATGTTTCATTAGTAGATTTACTTCTTTTAATAACTATTTTTTTATTTTCCATAATAAGCCTCCTGATTTTTTATTAATCATATATTTTCTTATATTTTTCTTTTAAATATTCGATATAGTATTTGGGATTAAATGGTTCTCCTGTTGCCATTATTAATATTTCTTGAGGGGTTTTACTCTTTCCAAACTTATGAACTTTTTCTTTTAACCATTCATTAACAGTTGTTAAATCTTTTTCTGCAAACACTTCTTCAACATTTAGTTCTTTCTTCATTTGATTGTAAAGTTGTGCAGAATAAGCACTACCTAGTGCATATGTTGGAAAATATCCAAAAGAGCCACCAGACCAATGTATATCTTGTAGAATTCCTTCTGTATCGGTTTTAACATCTATATTTAAATATTCTTTATAAAGTTTATCCAAAGTTTAGGTAAATCTTTTGTTTTAACTTCGTTATTGAATATTTTCTTTTCTATTTCATATCTAATCATTATGTGTAATGGATATGTTAATTCATCTGCTTCAGTTCTAATTAATGAATTTTCAACTTTATTAATAGCACGATAGAATTGATCTAGTGATATGTCTTTAAGCTGTTCTACAAATGTTTGTTTTAAAATAGGGTAGTGAGTTTTCCAAAATTGGTAGCTTCTGCCAACAATGTTTTCGTAAAAACGTGATTGCGACTCATGCATTGCCATTGTTGAACCACCACTAAGTGCAGTATCGTCAAATTTTGGATCACAATTTTTTTCATATGTTGCATGTCCCATTTCATGAATTATCGAAAATATGAAAGATGTAAGTAAATGATCATAGTAATGACAAGTTATTCTTTCATCAGTAGTACCATATCCCGTAGTAAATGGATGTTCAGATTCTTTAATTACATTTTTTGTTTTATCAAAACACATTACTTTTAATAAATATTTAGCAAATTCTTTTTGCAATTCAATTGGATAATACTCTTTATTAAAACTATCATCTATTGGCTTTTTTGATAAGATTTCTTTAACAAATGGTACAAGTTCTGTTCGTAGTGTATCAAAGAATTTATCATAGTCTTCTTCTGTAAAGCCTTTTTCATATGTATCAAGTAAAACATTGTATCCTTTACAATTTGGTGTTTCTAAGTATTTAATATATTTCTTTTGCCAAGTTATTATCTTATCTAATTTAGGTGCAAAATGTTTGTAATCGTTAGTTTGTTTCGCTTCTAGCCAAGTTTGACCAGATGTTGCTAAAAGAATTTGATAATTAACAAGTTCTTTAGATGGTACTTTTAATTCTTTTTCCAATTCTTCAAATTCTTTGCTAGCTGAAAGCCAAGTAATTTCATCTACTTTATCTTTATTAGCAATTATATCTTTTAGTGCATTAACATAAGTCTTTTTATGAGATAGTGAAACTATCATTTCAGTAATATTACCTAATTGTTTAGAACGTTCTTCCAAACATCCTACAGGGGCTTCAGTTTCAGAGTCCCAATTAATCATATACATTGCATAATTTAATGCATTGATTTTATTTTTTGTACTTTGATATATTTTTAAACTTTTTTCAATCATTAGTCAACAATTTTTACTTTATCTGCAATTATTTCTTCTAAAGCAATACCAATACTCTTATAGTTTTTAGTTTCTTCTAAATATGATTTTTGAGTTGCATCAATTTCTTTAGCACGTTTAGATGCAGCAATAACTAATTTATATTTTGATGATGCTTTATTTGTAAGTTCATCTATAGATGGATAACGTAAACCATCACGCTCTGTATTCATATTTTCAATCATAATTATTCCTCCATTAATTCATAATATCTTTCTAAAGCACGTTCACATTTAGCATGTTCTGCTCTAATTATTGCGATTATCTTATCAACCGCATTTTCTATTTCATCATTTACGACGATATAATCATATGAAGATGCTAACATTAGCTCTCCTTTTGCTTTTGTTAATCTTTCCATAATTACTTCAGTAGATTCAGTACCACGGTTTTTCAAACGCGATTCTAATGCTTTCCAACTAGGTGGTGCTATAAAAATAAATACCGCATCAGGCATTTTAGCCTTTACTTGAAGGGCGCCTTGTACTTCTATTTCTAATACAACCTCTTTGCCTTCTTCTAATTTTTCGATTACTTTATCTTTTGGAGTACCATAGTAATTATTAACAAATTTAGCATGTTCTAATAAATTACCTTTTGCAAGTTCTTCTTCAAATTTTTCTTTACTTACAAAATAATAATCTTTTCCATCTACTTCACCTACACGAGGGCTTCTTGTTGTCATTGACACTGAAAAGTCAAGATTATGACCAGGTCTATTAAAGAGGGCTTTACGTATTGTTCCTTTTCCAACTCCAGATGGTCCAGAGATTACAATTAATAGTCCTTTTTCATTTAATTTCATGCTAATACCTCATATGTTCATTTTACCTATTTTACCACTATGTTAAATTTTTTTCAATAATTTTGTTATTTAAAATGTTTTAGTGTATAATATTATCAGTTATTTTTAAAATAAAGAGGTGATTTTATGCCCTTTGATGGCGTTTTTATCCACTTTCTAGTACAAGAATTGAAGGAGAATTTGGTCGGAAAAAGAATAAATAAAATAGTACAACCAAATATGCTTGATATCGTTTTTCAGTTCAAAGCAAACAGTGTTCAAAAACAATTATTAATTTCTTCTAGTCTAGATATGCCTAGAATATATTTCACAGACGAAAAAGTTACTTCTTTAGATATTCCTAAAAACTTTTGTGTTATGTTACGTAAATACATTGAAAGAGGAATCATCAAAGATATTTTTCAAGTTGGAAATGATCGGGTTATAATATTTAAAATTGAAAGTTATTCTGAACTTGGCGATTTATTAAATTATCAACTGTCATTTGAGTTAATGGGAAGAAATAGTAATCTAATGCTAATTGACAATAACAATTGTATTATAGATGCTATACGAAAAATTCCGCCTTCAGTTGAATCTAACCGCCTAATTATTCCTCATGCACCATATGTTTATCCAACAAGAGATGATGCAATTAATCCTTTTTCCGTGACTGATAGTGAAGAAATTGATTTTTCTAAACTTGAAGGTTGTTCTAAATTAATGTTAAACGAATGTGGTAACGTAAGCGAACTAACAAAATATTTAAATACACCTATTAAGCCTTATATATTTGAATATGATAATAAGCATGATTTTTATGTATTACCGCTTTCAGATAAGAAGATTTTACGTGATGATTTTAACAATATTTCTTCAATGTTAGATACCTTTTACAAAGAATACCGTTTAGTATATAATGATAAAGCTAAAGTATTAAAGAGAATTGTCAAAAATAAATTAGTTCATTTAAACACTAAGTTAGGACACTTAGAAGATGATTTAAAGAAAGCTAATGAAAACTTAAATTGTAATCATTTAGGTCTATTGTTACAAGCAAATCTATACCGAGTAAATAAAGGTGATACTAGTATAATTGTTAATGATTATACTTCAAGTAATGAAGAAATAGAAATAGAATTAGATCCAACACTTGATCCTAGTAAGAATTTGAAACGTTTATTTACAAAAGGTAAAAAAGCTAAAAATGCTATTGAACAAACAAGTATTCAAATTGATATAACAAAAAATGAAATATCTTATTTAGATACTATTTTAGTACAATTAGAATTTGCTAATAGCAATGAGCTTGATGAAATAACTGATGAACTTATTAAAGAACGTTACTTAAAACCTAAAAAAGCAACCAATTCTAAACGTAAAAATACTACAATCAGTAAATATAATATTGATGGCATTGATGTATATGTTGGTAAAAATAATATTCAGAATAGTTACATAACTCACCAACTATCGAGTAGTTTCGATTGGTGGTTTCATGTCAAAGATATGCCTGGTTCACACGTTTTATTCAAGTCACCATATCCTGGATATGAATTATCTGAAAAAGAAATTAGATTTTGTGCAAATCTTGCGGGGAGTTTTTCTAAGGCTAGCCACTCATCAAGTGTCCCCGTTGACTATACATTAATCAAATACATAAAGAAAATCCCGGGTTTAAAGGGTTGTGAAGTTACCTATACAAATCAAAAGACAATATATATCGATCCTAAACTTTAATTTTTTTCATCATCAATTATTATCATGCAAGAATAACAATATATTTGGCTACGACCATCATATAATGTTGCTACTTGATATTTAATGTCAATGATTTCTTGGCTATCATAATTTGCCAAAAAGTCATTGACTTTTTTTTCTAAATCTAATTCATGATTTTCATCAAATAATTTTACTAACATAAAAGGCCTCCTGATTAATTATACAATTAACCATAGAGGCTTTTTTGTCATATTATAATTTATTATTGTAATATTTGCATTTTTCTTGGTAAAAGCAATTATTACACATAGGTTTTTTAGCAAAGCAATGATATCTACCAAAAAACAGTAACAAATGATGGGCTTTATGCCAATATTCTTCATCTATTAAACTAGTTAAAACTTTTTCAGTTTCTAACACTGATGATTTTTCCTCAACTAACCCTAGTCTCTTGGCCACTCGTTCAACATGAGTATCTACGGGAAGCCTAGGCATTTTAAAGCCTTCGGTTAATACAACATTTGCGGTCTTTCTTCCAACTCCAGGTAAACTTTCTAAATCTTCTTGAGTATTAGGGACTTTACCATTGTATTTATCTACTAAAGTTTTTGATAATTCAATAATGTTTTTACTTTTATTATTACTAAGTCCGATTGACTTTATTATTTCTCTAACATCATTTACATCTGCTTTTGCCAATTCATAGCACGTAGGATATTTTTCAAACAGAACTGGTGTAACCAAATTTACTGACTTATCGGTTGTTTGTGCCGATAAACTTACCGCAATAATTAATTGAAAAATGTTTTGATAATTTAATTCACAACCTGCATTTGGAAACATTTTTTCAATTTCTTTTAGAATTTCTAAAACATTAGCGTTTGACATACATTTCATCAAGCATTTTCTTTAAATCTTCGTCGTAAGTTACAGTTTCTCGTTCTGATTCTGTTTTCTTATTTGCCAATATTGCATCAGCATATCTTAAGTGAAGCTTTTTAGCTTTCAATCCTTCAAGTATAGCACTCTTAATTGCTTCTGATGAGTATCCTAAATCTAACCAATGATTTACTATCGCAAGATCAGCAGGTGAACATGGTTTTGCATAAGTGGCTTCAACATATAAAATTAATTGACTTAATAAATCTTGTCGACTTTTATATTTGCTTGTTTGTTCATTTTCAGACATTGCGTTTGCTATAGCATCATAGGCTCCATCTAGGTGAAAGACTTCATCGCCTTCACTTATTAGTAGTTCAACATAGCCTAGTTTTACAAGGTGAATTAATAACTGTGAAATATCATTTTCATTTAGAGTCATTTTTTCAGCAAGATTTTTTACCACAAGCAAGTTATCATTTTTTTCTAATTGTCTATATAAATGAATTAAAATTAGTACTTCTTCTTCATTTATTTTCAATGTTGGATAATATGATATCAATTCTTCGGTAAAAGATATTGTTTTGTTTTTTATCAATCTTGCAAGTTCAGCCATATTGCATCTCCTTATTTTTACTTTTGATATACTTCTTTCTTTAGTATTCCAATATATGGTATATTACGATATTGTTCATCATAATCAAGTCCAAATCCTACAACAAATTCATTTGGTATAACGAACCCTACATATTCAGGAACAATATCTACCCCTTCTAATCTTCTTGATGGTTTATCTAGAAGGGTAGTTATTTTTAATGAAGCAGGATTCATTTTCATTAAAATTTCTTTAATTGCTTTTAATGTTAACCCTGTATCGATAATATCTTCAACAACAATAACATGTCGATTTTCTAGTGAAATTGTTGGCAAACTTATTAGTTTTACTTCACCAGTTGATGTTGCGCCATGATAACTTGATGCACGTAAAAATTCATATTCAAGTGGAATATACATATTTTCACATAGATGTGCATAATACGAAACGCTACCTTTTAAAAGGCAAAGCATTACGGGATTTTTATCTTCATAATCCTTACTAATTTCTAATGAAAGTTCCTTAATTCTTTTCTTCAATTCTTCTTCACTAATTAATACTTTTTCAATGTTATCGTTGATGTTCATACTTACTTCCTCTTCCTCTCGATAATACTTCTTGCAATTTTTATTCCGTTTGCACCGGCTTGGGCTAAGCCCCTAGTAATCCCGGCTCCATCTCCGCCGACAAATAGATTATGTATTGATGTCTCAAATTGTTTATTAACAACTGGTCTATCACTATAAAATTTAGCTTCTACACCATAAAATAAAGTATGGTCACTTGCAATACCTGGTGTTACATAGTCTAATACTTCAACCATTTCAATTAATGATTTCATTACCTTGTACGGTAGAATTAATCCTAAATCACCTGGTACTGCTTCTTTTAATGTTGGTTTAACGAAGCCTTCATCTATACGTTTTTTCGTTGAGCGTCTTCCTTTTTTTATGTCACCGAATTTTTGAACGATTACGCCACCATTACTCAATTGGTTAGCGAGTCTTGAAATTTCTTCCGCAAATCCATTAGGATCTTTGAAAGGTTCATCAAATTCAAGTGATACTAATAATGCAAAGTTTGTATTATGTGATCCTAGTCTTGTATCTTTAAAAGCATGACCATTACATACTTTTACGCCATGATGATTTTCAATTACAACATGACCGCTTGGATTAGAGCAGAAAGTACGAACAGTAGTTCCTACACTAGTATTGTAGATAAATTTACCTTCATATAAATTACGGTTAATTTCATCCATAATTATGTCATTTGTTTCGACTCTAACACCTACATCTACTTTATTGTTAGTAAATGATACTCCATGTTTAGAAAGCACTTCAGTAAGCCATGCAGAACCAGCTCTTCCTACGCATAATGCTACGTATTCCGCAAATATTTTTTCGCCATTTGCAAGTACAATACCTTTTATTGTTCCTTCTTCAACAATTAATTCATCTACGGTTGTCGCAAATAAGAAATCCATACGTGGTTTCATATCTTCATAAATGTTTTTTAATACTTGTAGATTTACTTCAGTTCCTAAGTGTCTTACTTCGCTTCTTAATAGTTTTAAACCGTGAGCAATTCCTTTTCTTTCGATATCATATACTTCTTTAGTATATGGATCAGTCAATTCTTTAGGAGCTCCATGTTCTAGATTAATTGTATCTACATATCTTATTAAATCTAATACTTCTTCTTCGCTTAAGTAATCAGTCATCCATCCGCCAAATTCGCTTGTAATGTTAAATTTACCATCTGAATATGCACCGCAGCCACCAAAGCCTGATGTCATTGAACAACTTGGATAGCATGTTCCAGTTGATGGACATTTATCCGCTTTTTTAGCTAAGATAGGACATTTTCTTGAATATATGTCATTGCCTTTCTCAACTAGTAATACCTTTAATGTTGGATCTTTTTTTATAAGTTCATATGCACTAAAGATTCCTGCAGGCCCTGCACCCACTAATATAACGTCATATTTTTTATCCATTATCTCAACTCCTTTGGGGTGATTATGTTACTATCTTTTTATAAGACCTATTATATCACAATATTTTATTTATAACTTAATTATACTTATAAAAGCCTTTTCCTAAATTTATTTTAAAAGATCTTCGTATTTTTGTTTAGCAATTTGAACAAGTTCATGATATGTCAAAATATGAATGTTGTTCTTATGAGCAAGTTCTAAATTAATATTTTCAAGATTAAATACTATTAGATATTTTGTAACAAAAGCATTATTCATTTCTAATCCATTTGCTTTTTCTTCTAATCTTGGTAATAAATCTTGTGATTTTTTGTATTTAGCATAATCAAATCTTTCAAAATCAATGCATATTAATTCATTAGAATGATCGTTATAATATGCATAGAAATTAGTCTCTTTATCACTATTAATATTTTCAAAGTGATATGCTAGTCTTTCGTCAATTAACCAAGTATTAGTATTATCAGAAGAAAGGCCTTCATCAACTAAAAAGAATTTATTAATTATTTCATCAGTAGTTGTTTTTAAATTTATTAACTTTTCTAGCATTTCAATCGTTGAATTACGTTTTTGTAAATAGTTAGTAAATTGACTATGCAAGTTTTCAACAACTTGAGTAGTTAAATCTAGTAATTTATTTTTGGCGCTATCGCTATCATTATCTTGAATTGCTTTAGTTATTTGGATGTTATGTTTGTTATTCAATTTATTATTTAATTTATTTAACTCACTTATTAGCTTTTCAGGATTTGATGCAACTGCATAAGAAATATTTTGTAAATCTTCTTTAGCATATTTTGTTAAATACTTGTATTGAGGACAATAATTTTCAATATAGTCATTTATTTGATTGTCACGAGTATCTCTCATCGGTTCTAAATATGTTTGTAAGAATTGATGAATTTGGCTATAAACAACTTGATATAAATTAATGGCTAATTCAAAGTGTGGTCTATCATTGTCATCTTCTTCTTCAAATATTACATTACTGAAATATGTTCTTTCGCTATTTACATCATTATCTAAAAATTCGCCATGAACATAACATTGATAAATGGCCTTTTTACCATTGATGTTAAATGTTGTAGGTAAGTCATCAACATTAACTAAATCGTAGCTACATACAACACGATTTTGTGCACATATATATATTTTGTGTTTTGCGTTAATTGAGGCATTTAAAAAAACATGACGTAAATTGAAAGTAACATTATTAGAAGTTACAATTTCATTTTTGGTTTCAATAAACTTTTCTTTGACAAAAAGTTCGTTTACATCAATTTGTTCATTTTCATCTTCTAATATCACTTTAGGCATAGCACCAATAACAAAATAACTGGCAAAGTGTTCTATTATTTTTCCCGCAATTTCTTTAAGTGATATTTCGGTTGCGCCACGATATTCTTGATTTAGATTATAAAGTATTATTTTTGTTTCGATTGGTGTGTCATTTGAAACCTCAGTTAATTTTTCATCATGAATTTCTTCTTCAATGTTGAAACTGAACAATCTTTGATATCTTTTGTTGTCTTCTTCAAAGACACTACTGATGTATGCAACTTCAAAAGCTTTTAACCAATTGATACGTCCAACACCTTTTCCGCCAATTTCTACTTTATAATCCGAATCACTTGTACAAAAAGATTCATAGTTGTGACTTACAAAACCAATACCATTATCAGTTATTTCTATTGAAAATATGCCAGAAGTAAAACCAGCTATTCGGTAACTATCTCTTTCTATCTTTATTTTTATTTGGCTATCATTAAAATTGCCTCGTTCTTCAATTGCTTGAATAGAGTTCATAATTGCTTCATGTAGTGGAACAAAAACATCACTAGATGAAAATTTAAAATTACGAACCCGGTTTTTAAAATTAAATTTCATATTTAGAGCCTTCCTCTTTTTTTGATAAATTATTCACTTGTTTAGTATATCAAATTATTAGCGTTTTTTCAAATCATTTAAGTATTTTATGTTACAATAATAGTAATCGAATTTATTTATTGAAAGGATTACATATGAAAACAACTGTTTGTTTAATTCGTCATGGTCAAACTAACTGGAATAAATGTTACATTATTCAAGGTAGATATGATAAAGAACTTAATCAAGATGGCATAAATCAAATTGTTACCACCGCAGAGCGTTTAAAAAGTTTAAATATTAATTGGGATATATATCTAAGTAGCCCTTTATCAAGAGCAGTTAATTCATGTAAGATTATCAAAAAAGCCTTAACCGGTAATGATAATAACATAATTGTTAGAGATAATTTAACTGAAAGAATGTTTGGGATTGCGGAAGGTCTTGTAATCTGTGATGACGTTTATGAACGCATTCTTAAAGATTTCTACGAAGGAATGGAATCAACTGAAGAAATTAGAAAACGTGCAATGAACGAAATACTAGCAATTGCTAAAGAATATTCTGGAAAGAATATTTTAATTACAACTCATTCACATTTTATCAAAGGACTTTTTACAGCAATTGATCCCCAAATTACTTTTCAAAGTTATTTAGCCAATGGAGGTTTAAATTTTGTTGAAGTTGAGGATGGAAAAATCATTAGTCACAGGTTTAATCAATAGTATTACTATTTGATTTTTTCCTATTTTTCTAAAGTTAGTTCATCAATTTTAGCATCAACTAATTTTATTAAATCTTCTTTTTTAATTTTGATTTGAAGTCCAACTCTTCCTCCACTTACAAAAATTTCACTAAAGTTTTCAACTGTTTTATCTAAATATGTTGGAAACTTTTTTTTCATTCCAATAGGGCTGCACCCCCCATGAATGTAACCAGTAAGCGGCTCTAAGTCTTTTTGTTTAATCATATCAATGCTTTTTTTACCAACTATTTTTGCGACTTTTTTAACATCAAGTGTGGCGTTAACTGGTATTACAAATACATAAAAATGGTTATTTCCATCGGTTGTTACTAATGTTTTAAATACTTGATTTACATCTTCTTTTAAGGCACTTGCAACACCTATTCCATCAACAATACCAGCATCATATTCAAAATATTCATAATTTATTTTCTTTTGTTCTAAGATTTTCATTACTATTGTTTTATTCATTTTATAACCTATTATAATAAGGGAAAACTCCAATTATATTGGAGTTTTTTAAAATAAACCGCTTATTCTTCCATTTTCATCAACATCAATTTTTTCAGCTGCAGGTACTTTTGGTAAACCTGGCATTGTCATTATTTTACCAGTAAGAACAACGATAAAGCCTGCCCCTGCACTTATTTTTACATTGCGTACTGTAACTATAAAATCAACTGGTGCACCAAGTTGTGTGGCATCATCTGAAAAACTGTATTGAGTTTTAGCAATGCAAATTGGTAGTTTAGCAAATCCCAATTCAGTTAATTTTTCAATTTGCTCTTTGGCACTTTTAAGTATTTTTACATCTTTTCCACCGTATACTTTTTGAACTACTGCTCTTATTTTTTCTTCAATGCTTAAGTCATCAGCATAGCTATATGTGAAATCATTAGGAGTATCGCATAGTCTTACTACTTCTTTTGCAAGTTCTATTCCACCATTACCGCCATCAGCCCAAACAGTTGATAATACGACATTAACGCCAAGTTCTTTACATTTTTTAATTATTAAATCAATTTCTTTATCGGTATCAGTTGGAAAACGATTAATTGCAACTACAGAAGGTAGTTTATAAACATTTTTAATATTTGATACATGTCTTAATAAATTAGGTATACCTTTTTCTAATGCTTCTAGATTTTCACTAGTTAGTTCTGTTTTATCAAGACCACCATGCATTTTCAATGCTCTAACAGTTGCAACAATTACTACTGCATCAGGTTTAAGATTAGCAACTCTACATTTAATATCTAAAAATTTTTCAGCTCCAAGATCGGCACCAAATCCAGCCTCAGTAACTGTATAATCACTTAATTTTAAAGCAAGTTTGGTTGCCATTATTGAGTTACAGCCATGAGCAATATTAGCAAATGGTCCACCATGAACTAACGCCGGAGTACCTTCCAAAGTTTGAACAAGATTAGGTTTTATTGCATCTTTTAATAAAGCGCACATAGCACCTTCTGCTTTTAAATCATGAGCTGTTATTGGTTTATCATCACTTGTATAACCAACAATAATTCTTCCTAAACGTTGTTTTAAATCGGTAATTGAAGTAGCTAAGCATAATACAGCCATTATTTCTGATGCAACAGTGATATCATATCCATCTTGACGTTCAACGCCATTGAATTTTCCACCTTGCCCATCAGTTATGAAACGAAGTTGGCGATCATTCATATCAACACAACGTTTCCAAGTAATCTTATTTATATCAATTCCTAATTCATTGCCTTGATAAATATGGTTGTCTAACATAGCAGCAAGTAAATTATTGGCAGCCCCAATAGCATGGAAGTCACCAGTAAAATGTAAATTTATGTCTTCCATTGGAACAACTTGGGCATACCCACCACCAGCTGCTCCACCTTTTATTCCAAATACTGGTCCAAGAGAAGGTTCGCGTAATGCCACCATTACATTTTTGCCTATTTTACTTAATCCATCCGCAAGACCAATTGTTGTAGTTGTTTTTCCTTCACCGGCCGGAGTTGGAGTTATCGCTGTAACAAGTATCAATTTACCATTTGGTTTGTTGATTCTATCCATTATTTTTAAATCAACTTTTGCTTTATAATTACCATAAAGTTCTAAGTAATCTTCGGAGATATTTGCACTTTTTGCAATCTCTGTTATTTTTTTAGGTTTTATTGATTGAGCTATTTCAATATCAGTAATCATTTTCTCATCCTTTCATTATTATAATATACATTTTTTAGAAAAAAAGCCACACTGAGATTATTTATGCGTGTGCTTTTATTTTTTATTTAAATTTTATTACTTTAAATACTTTTAATAGTACATATACAATTGCTAGCGGCCAAAATACTACTGCTAATATTATAAGTAATCCTAAATTTAAATTTGTGCCACTTTTAGTAGCTTGTCCACCATTAGTATTTGTACTTTGAATTGAATTGTTACCATAAGTATGTTGGGTAGTTTGTAATGAACTATTAGTATATTGACCTTTATTAGGAGTTTGATTTTGTACCGGATAATTTAGCGGTTCTTTGTTGCCACAGAAATCGCAAACCAACAATGTATGTGTAGAATCTTCTGTCATTGTGCCACCACACATTGGACACTTACCACGTTGTATCATCTTACCACCTCTTTATCATTATTTTAATTATACTATATTATTTAATTTTTTTCAAGTTTATACATATTTTAATTTTTTATTGTATTCCTTATTATATTAAAAAAGTCTGATTTTAAATCAGACCATTTTTCCTATTTAAAATATCTTTTTAATAAAGCTTCTAGAGCTTTACCATGTCTTGCTTCATCTTTTGCCATTTCATGAACAGAATCATGAATTGCATCATAGTTTAATTGTTTAGCGCGAGTAGCAATTTCTTTTTTACTTTTACATGCGCCATTTTCACCAGCTAACATTTTTTCTAAATTAGCTTTAGTACTATCAGTAACTAATTCACCTAACATTTCACCGAATCTTGCCGCATGTTCTGCTTCTTCATGTGCAATTTGTTCTAGCACTACACCAATTTCAGGATATCCTTCTCTAAATGCTTGTCTAGACATTGCAAGATACATACCAACTTCACTACATTCGCCTTTAAAATGATCTCTTAATCCACTTAATACAAACTCATCAACGCCTTTAGCTACACCGATAACATGTTCATCTGCCCAAGTAAGTTCTTCTTCTACATATGGAACAATTTTGTCAGGACCTGCTCCACATACCGGACATTTGTCAGGATTATCAATAATTTGTCCACAAACTAAACATTTATATTTCATATTATACCTCCTTATGAATTCTTATGTTTATTTTTGTTGATTAACTTTATTCATACACTCTTTACATATACCTTTAATCGTTATTTCATGATTTAACACTTTCATACCAATTTCTTTCGCCACTAAGTCATCAATTTCTTTATCAGATATTGATAAATCATAAATGCGATTACAACTAATACAATAAGCATGTCCATGATCATAAGTTCTTCCATCATAATGAACCTTGCCACTTGGCATAACAATTTCTTTTATTATGCCTTCTTCACTTAATTGATGTAAATTGCGATATACAGTACTAATACTAGTATTGATATTCTTGTTTTGCATCATAAGGTATACGTCTTCTGCCGTAGGGTGTTCATAACTTGCACAGACAATTTCTTTAATTGCCGTTCTTAATTTTGAGTTATATTTCATAAAGTCACATCCTTTACGTTTTAATTATATCATATTTCGAAAACTGTTGCAAGCAAAATGAAAATAATTTTTATTTTTATTTTTTTAAAATCTTTAAAAAAGAGGCTAAACCTCCTTTTTCATATCAAAACCTTTAATTAATCCGAAAAATAAACAAAGCAAAAAACCACCAAGTAATAAGCCACCTATTACATCAGTAACCCAATGCATACCAGCTAATACTCTTAATGAACCAACAATGATAATTATTACGCCAATTATACTATAACCGATTATCTTGGTCTCTTTATTTTTTGATTCAGCGCTTAATAGATAAAAACTACTAGGCAATAAATAGCAACATATCAACATATGAGTAGATGGATATGAACTATCATATGTAAAAGGACGATAATTTACTATTACAATACGATCGAAAAACAACCAAAATGCTGCTAATAATGCCATAACTAAAATATACATTAGATATTGTAATCCTGCTTTTTTAAAATTGCGATGTTTTATTAGTCTTACAACAAATAGTAAAGATATACCAATAAAAATAATTAGGGCCATATACATAAACACATCAGAAATTATATCCAAAGTTTGATTCATTTTCCTAACTAAAAATATATCATTAAATTTACATAATCCAATTTCATTACACAAAATTTCTTTTTCGTTATGCACGCATAATATTCCTTTATCAACATAACACAATAATAAAGTAAATATTAAAAATGCTATCATAAAAGCAATTGTTAAAATATCTATTTTGCTTATTTTTCTCATTTTTTTCCTTCCTTAATTACTATTATATTATCACATCACAATGCCTAAAAATGTCGAATCTTGTAAAATACTTTTCTTCAAGAGGAATCCATTCATTAAAGAATCTGTCTTTTAATTCTCTTTGTTCTATTCTCCTAGTTTGGGTTGCCTTATCTACAAACAAATAAGCAATCTTATCTATATGTTTAGACAGTTTAGGACTACTAGCACATACGCCTTCAACAATTATCTTATCTTTCAATGTTAATTCTTTTTCATAATAATTTTGTGAATGACAATCAAAACATTTTATTGAAACTATGGGTAAATTATTCTTCAATGCATTAATAACTTTCTCTAAATTATTATTAACTAAATCATAATCGATATTACTATTTAACTTATTGCCATACGTTTCTTTTTGTTTTTCACTTAAGAAAAAGTCATCGATGTGAATAACAGTATATTTGTTTTCTAATATGTTAGATATCGTAGTTTTGCCACTTCCACATCTTCCTTCTAATGCAACAATCGATTTTGAAGGTAAGTTAGAAATATAATTATCAAATTGTTTTACTTTCATATCCAAATCGATATATTTAGAATTTAGTAAACGATAATGGGGTTGATATCTTTCTTTGTATAACATAGAATGTGATACTGGTTCAAAGTTGTAATTAACAAGATTACTACTATCTATATATTTCATCATCATTTTTTTTAGCATATCTTTATCAAGTTCAACTTTAGTATTTGAATTATAAAAGTCTAATACTAGTTTATCAATATTATTATATATTTCATAATACTTTTTAATATTCACTCTTACATAATTTGGACCAATCCATTCATATAAGTTTTCTTGATGATTACTTTGCTCATTAAGTTCTGTTAGAATGTTTTCTTTAATCTTTAGAATACTTTTTTCATCTAAAAGATGATGTGGTCCTAATATTGCTTGATATACTAGTTTTATTTTATCAGTTACTTGCATATCTGGATAGTGTATTAAATGATATTCAACAAAACCTTTCTGACACATAAAATCTTTCCCTTTCTATTACATTATAACATAGTTCATAAAAAAAAACCATCAATTAAGTTTGATGGTTTAATTTTCATTTGTTATTTCTTGATCTTCATATTGTAATCTATATAAGTTATAATAATAACCCTTTTGTTTTAGTAAATCTTGATGATTACCTTGTTCAATAATTTGACCTTTTTGTAAACATATGATGTTATCGGCATGTTGTATTGTTGATAAACGATGGGCAACAATTAACATAGTGCCTATATTCATCATCTTTAATAATGAATCTTGAATTATTTTTTCAGTTTCAGTATCAATGTTTGCGGTAGCCTCATCAAGGATTAAGATTTGTGGATGATGAACTACGGTTCTAGCAAATGATAGTAATTGACGTTGTCCGCTAGAGAAGTTATTACCGCCTTCTAATACTTCTTCATCCAAACCTTTCGGTAATTTGTCAATGAATTGATCAGCGTTAACATATTTACAAGCTTCAACAATATCAGCATCAGGTATTGAATCATCTCTTAAATTAATGTTAGATTTTATTGATCCCGAAAAAAGGAATACATCTTGTAACATTTGACCAATGCCTCTTCTTAAGCATTTAATATCAATGTCTCTTATATCTATGCCATCTATTAATATTTGACCTTTTTGAATATCATAATTTCTAACAATTAATTGAAGTATTGTTGTTTTACCTGCACCTGTTGCCCCAACAAAAGCAACAACTTGTTTTGGTTTTATGTGGAGTGAAACATCTTTTAAAATCCACTCGCCTTCTTTGTATGCAAACCATACATTCTTGAACTCAATATCACCATTAAAATGTTCAATTTCAAGAGCATTTTCACGATTTCTAAAATCAGGTTTAATATCTAGTAAATTATACAATCTTTCACAAGAAGTAAAAGCCTTTTGAAGAGCATTTAGTTGATCGGCTAAAGTTTGAATTGGGTTAAAAAATCTACCAACAAGTGAATAAAAAATTTCAATTATACCAATTACCGATAATGAAATGTATGATCCAAGCAATGGCCACGCAACAATACCATAACATATACAAAAATATGTGCCATAACCAAACACTAATGCAAATGCCGCATAGTATAGTAAAGTTATAAATGGACGATATGTCGCAAATATTTTAATGTCAGTTTTTCTAGTTTTAACAATTTCCGCATTCAAGCGTTTAAACTCAGCTTCTTTTTGCTTTTCTTGATTGAAGATTTGGGTTATTTTCATTCCCGAAATATTTTCATTAAGGAAAGCATTCATTACTGAAAAACTCTTACGTACTCTTCGATAATTACTTCTTGATAATTTTCTAAAGATTAATGAACTAATTGCAATAATTGGTAAGAATAACATCATTATTGAAGCCATACGCCAGTCAATTAAATACATGACAACAATAACACCGATTAATAACAATAAGTTCTTAATTAGTTGTACTATTGTGTTAGTGAATAAATCACTTAACGCGTTAGTATCAGAGGTAACTCTTGTTACCAAAGTACCAACTGGTATTTCGTTTATTTGGGCAATTGACATATTATCAATATGTTCAAACACCATAATACGTAAGTCGTAAATTATACTTTGTCCGATACGTTGAAGTGACATAGTTGTTATATATAACAATAGAGAGTTAGCTAAATTAACAATAAGTACTGCCATACATATTTCAAAAACTTTTTGCATATTGCTTAGTCGTATGCTACCATCGCTAAATTCTTTTACTAAATTACCCAATGAACTTGTAACGTAACCAGGAAGTGTTACCCCTAAAAGTTCTAAAACAATCATTATTAACATTACAAATAGCACTAAACCAATCTTTTTAGCATATGGTTTAACATATGGCCAAGTTCTTTTAATTATCTCACGATCACTCATATGACGATCATTTTTTTCATAAATATGTGCCATATTATTCACCCTCCATTTCCTTTTCTAAAGATTGGAGTTCGACCATTCTTGTGTATGTTTTTGAATTTTTTAAACATTCCTCGTGAGTGCCAAAAGCCTCTACTTTTCCATCATTCATTACGATTATTTTATCTAGTGCTTTTACTGTTGATACTCTTGATGCAATTAATATTGTAGTTTTACCTTTACGATCCTTTTGAATATTATGTAAAATTGTTTCTTCAGTTTTAACATCAACTGCACTCACTGAATCATCTAAAACTAATATTTTAGGATCTTTAACAATAGCTCTAGCAATAGATATACGTTGTTTTTGACCACCTGATAGTGATACACCTTTTTCGCCAATTAAAGTTTCATATTTATCTTTGAATTCTTCAATGTTACTTCTTACGTCCGCAAATTCAGCAGCTTTTTCTACTTCTTCTAAACTCATATCTGGATTTGAAAATGCTATATTATTTCTAATGCTATCCGAGAATAAGAAATTGTCTTGAGGACAATAACCAATTGTGTCTCTAACCATTCTAATTGGTAAATGCATAATATCATAACCATCAATAAATAAAGTATTATCTTCAACATTATATAGTCTAAATAACATATTAACTAATGTTGATTTGCCAGAACCAATCTTTCCAACTATTCCAATAGTTTCGCCTGCTTTTATTTTAATATTTACATCTTTTAAAATTAATGTATTTTCATCATCAGGATAAGCAAAATTAAAGTTCTTAAATTCTATTTCTCCTTTTAAGTCAGTAGGACACACAACTTTATCATCAACTATTTCTACTTTTTCATCTAATAAATTTGAAATTCGTTTTAATGAAGTCCTTGCGCGAGCAATTAAATTAATTGTGCCTGCTAATGCGAAGATTGGCCATATTAATGTATCAGCATATCCAATGAATTCAATTAATGAACCAATTGTAATACCTTCTACGCCACCTGATTTAATGTTTAAATAAACCAAATAACTTCCGCCTAATAAAATGATACCAAAAATTACATATATTAAAGCATTAAATAATACTTCTAATAGGCTTGATACTTTAACATATTCAATGTTAGTATCTTTATTCTTTTTAGCTTCTTTTGCAAATTGTTTTAATTCTTTTCTTTCTTTTACGAAGGCTTTTATTACTCTAATACCAGTAAAGTTTTCTTGTGCATAATCACTCATATCTTCGAAAGCTTTTTGACGCTTTTCATACTTTTTTTCCATTAGTTTGTCAACAAAGAATGCACATAATCCTAATAATACAACTGGTATTAACAATAACAATGTTAATACACCTTGTAATTTAAACATTTTAACAAGTGACATTACCAATAGGAAAACACCATCAATCATTTGAACAATGCCAAACCCAAAGGATTCTTCAATGGTTTCTAGGTCATTACTAAAGTATGATAAGATAGCACCGGTTTTATTTACTTTATAGTATCTTTGTGATAATTTTTCAGTTTTTTCAAACATATCAAAACGCAAATCTGATTGAACTAAAACAGCTTCTCCAAAAATGCAAATTCTCCATAAGAATCTACCTACAAACATTCCCAAGCCAACTAAAGCAATATATATAATTTGTTCAATTAGAAATTGCCAGTTTCCTTCAGAAATGCCACCATTGGTTATACTATCGATAATTCTACCAGTTATTGCGGGGATGAAAAGTTGAATATAGTCAACAAAAATTACAGTAAGTATACCAAAGAAAAAATGCCAAAAATATTTTTTGTAAAATTTATTTACATATTTACCAAATACCATATTTTTCCTCCCTTTCTATAAATCAAGATACATAGAATAATACCAAAATGTATTCTATTCATTGTATCATATAAGCGGTTTTTTAGCAAACAAACAACACATATTTATTTTTTATTGGTAATTACTAAAAAAATGCAAGTTTAATCCTGCATTTTATTTCCATTAATTATTATATTAAATGTCTAATATATTTTATGAACAAATTAATAAAGAAAAATACAAAAGTTTTAAAGCCTGATAGTTTATTTTCTTCATAATTTGATCCTTTAATATTTTGTTCACCTTGTTTAACATATAAACTACTTTCTAGATAAGTTTTAACATCTTCTTTTAGCGATTCATTTAATTTTGGGCTGTCTATTACAAGCATTAATTCAGTATCTAGATAAGTACTTCTAATATCTAAATTGTATGAACCTATTATACTAATGTTATTATCAATTAAAATAGTTTTTGTATGAAGAGACTTGGCATATTGTAATTCGTATATACCAACACCAGTGGTTAAAATATGCTTTTCTGAATTTAGGTAATCAACACAACCTAAAGGATTGGCACCACTTGTTATTGAATTTGTCAGTATATTTATCTTTTTACCACTCTTTGTCAAGTCTTCTACATCACTATACATGCTTTTATTCATTATTATATAAGGAGTTTGTATTAGAATATTTTCGGCATTGCTCATAATGTAATTTAGTGTATCCCACATTTCAGGAGTTTTATTACTTGTATTAATGGGATTATTTATTAAACTTATATGATTGGTTTCTACTGTTAAGTTATAATAGTCTATTTTTCCAAACGCTTCAGGAAGTTTTGTTTTTAACTGTTCATAATGTTGAATTAGTTCATCATTATTTTTAGAATTACGTTTTTTATATATCTTACTATCTTTATGATTCCAAATTTCTTCAAAGTATGCTTTTAGACTATTTAATGATTTAAAATCATCATTATTTTGATTGAACACTAAAACTTCTTTATCAATATTAGTTTTTGTTTGATAATTACCTAAAAATAAATCATTGGTATTTCTACCACCCATTAAGTACATTGTGTTATCAATAATTAAATATTTATCATGTAAGCGGAAATTATTCTTGTAAGCAATAGCTAAATTAACCGGATTATAAAATTTTATTTCTATGTTTTTGCTTGAAGCAAATTTTTTAAATAATTTATCATTCTTTAAATACATCGCCGCATTAATACCATCTACTATAATTTTTATTTTAACTCCTCTAAGACTTGCATCATAAAGAGCGCTAAGAACATCTTTTCCACTATTATCAATCCTAAAGTCAAAAGTAGATAGAACAATTTCTTCCTTTGCTTCACTTATCATATTTATTCTATATAACAATGCTTCTTGATTAGAATTTATTGATAATACTCTTTCATTTAGTGTTTGATAATTAAGCGATTCTTTATAAGAATCAATACCTATGCCAGTAGGTTTTTTTTGATTCATTGGATATATTAAACAGGATATTACCACATATACTATATAGAATGATAATATTCCAAGTAAACTAAATTTTAATATTTTTTGCTTTTTCATTTTGTCCTCTAATAATTAACTAATTAAATTATATGCATTATGTTGTTTTTGTCAAGAACATACTACTCTTATTTTTCCCATTTTAAGCATTATTTATTGGCATATTATGTTAATTGTAATATATATTAGTAAAGGAAGTAAAATTTTTATGAACTATAATAATTCAAACAATTATGATGGTTACACCCTACATGAAGAAACAAGAAAGGCTTTTATGCGTCTTATCATATACTGCACTGTTGGTTGGGCTATGATAATGGCAGGGTTTGGACTAGCACTTGGTAACTCTTCTAGCTTTCTTGGCGTAATTCTTATTTTAGGTGGACCAATTATTATTGCAATACCATTTTTAAATAAATTACATGGTGGACTAAATCTTGCGGCACTACTTGCGGGGACATATTATGTTACCACTACAACTTATAGTGATGGTACTCAAACTCGCGAAGAAGATCACTCGAATACTATTTTTGCTATTTTAATATATATAATATGTGTAATTATATCTATTTTAATTATGCTAGTTAATCTTATTAAAGGATTTGTCCAATGTTTAGTTATTAAACATAAGTATGGACTAAGTTTATCATTTAGATACTCAGTTTGGTTTAATGTAGTTATTCAAGTGGTAGGTTTCTTACTAGGCATTGGTATTTTATTCTTTGCAAAATCTGTTGCGGCATCTTCTTCTGCAGCCATTATATTTACAAACTACTATACGCTATTACTTAAATAATTTATTTGGAATTAAAAAAGTGATTCAGATATCGGTTAAGATATTGAATCACTTTTTTGTTTACTATTTGTTTTGATTGAACAAATTACTTTATTATCATAAACTATCGCAAAGGTTCTTTTATTTTCAATAAATTTAGTTAAAACCTGTTTTGATTCTTCTTTATTTTTATGAGGTAACCATCCTGCCATTTGACCTACACCATCTACTTTGGCATATTCATAAAAGTCATCTAAGTCAGACATCTTCCATGGTCGTAGTAATAATCTACTAGTTTTTAAAACGACACACGTTATATCTATTTCAGCATTCATAATAATTCTTCCTATGCACTTTATTAGTCAATGTCAACACGGTTTGTTGCAAACTTCCATTCAATTTTCACTTCAATGTTTAAGTCTTTACATTTTATAAAATTATCTAAATCATCACAAATTGTTTCTTTTAGTTCATTCAAAATATCTTTAGGTGCTCTTTTTTGAATTTCTTCATAAAGCGATTGTTTAGTTTTTTCTTCATTGTTCATATGGGTTGTTGGTAAATCAATGACAGCTTTACCATCTGCACTAAATATAAAGTGATTGGGTTCTGGTGAACTTATAAATTTAAAATGATTAATTTTACCACGATATCTCATTTTAAAAACAGATTCCCATTCATTATTTAACTTATAGTAATCGTAATAACCTTGCTTACCAGTATATTCACATATAAAACTGATAATATAGTTTTTAGCATTTTCATAGGTTTTATCTTTTTTAAAAACTTCTAATAGTTTTTGTGATGTATACGCGTTTTCCATATTAACACCTCTTAATTGTATAAATTATATATTCTTAGTTATTATTATATTAACTTATCTGCTAAATAGTTTCAATATACTTGGAAGTTCAAGTAGTCTGTTAACTACCTTCCAATTTTTTGTATATTTGAAAATTACAAAACTTAATAATGAACATACTGCACCTACCAAGAGGGCACCTATTATATCACTTGCATAATGAACCATAAAGTAAATGCGTGTAAAACCCATTATTAAAGGAATTAACAAAAATAACCAAGATATACTTTTTTTAAAGCATAGAAATAATGTAAATCCAAAAGCCATTGCGGCAGTAGTATGGCCAGATGGAAATGAATAACCCGTTTCAAGTAAAGCACCTGCTTCATTCCACCATATATAAAAATCTGATAGTTGATTTAGATATGGTCTTGGTCTAGCGATTACATTTTTAAGAATTAAATTGGTTAAGATAATTCCTAATAACATTGAAACTAGTAAAAGCATTCCAACTTTTCTTGTCCTTAAAAATAAAAGCATAATAAGTGCCGTTATAATGAAGGCAACACCTACATTACCTAGTGATGTAATGAATTTCAAAATGGGGGTAAATCTTCCATTAGTTGAATGCAACATTCCATTTAGCCATTTTCCTATATTATAATCAATGTCTGTTACAAAGGGAATGATAGTTGAACCTTTCATATTATTTTCCTTCCTTCGATAATGTCTTTTCTTTTTTATTTGTTACGATCGCGACTAAATAACTACCAATTATTCCAAGAACTACACAAATACTAGAAGTAATTACAGTTATGATATTAAATACAGCTTTAGTATAATCAAATGAAATATATATAGCTGGAATAGAACCTATTACAAATGATACAATTGCCCAATATGTTGCCCTCGGATATTTTTCTAATAAAACTTTCATAATCTTTGCAATGGTGAAAAAGCCAACTAATAAACCTATTGCGAAAATCATTAAAACAAGAATTGAATGACCAGGGTTTGTTTTAATTTGTGATATCGTGCTAAATATTGGATGATAATATCCAATAATTAGTAAAAACATTGAGCCACTAACACCAGGAATTACTAATGTGCATGAAGCCACTACACCAACGATAAATAGTAACAGATAATTTATAATTGGCATATCTATTGATAAATCTACATCCCCCATATCGGGAATAAAACAAATACCTAAAACAAATACAAATGGCACAATTAATGATATAAGGTTTATCATTTTAAAACCGTTCTTTTTAGCATCAGTTATCATCTTAGGACATGAGCCAATCATTAGTCCCACAAATAAAGAAATTGTTTGTAATGGTATATATAAAAGTGCATATTTCATTGGAAAATACATTATACCAAAAGCAATAATCATTCCTATTAAAATAGGTAATAAATATAATACACTTTTTTTAAATTCTTTTCTTAAACTGCTAATTGCTTTAATCATTTCTTCATAAATTTCAAGTAATACTGCTATTGTACCACCACTAATACCCGGGATAATAATCGCTACCCCGATTGCGGCACCCTTTAGTGCCCTAAATATGCTATTTTTAATACTCATACTATTTCCTTCCTTTTTGCAATGTTACTACTTCTTTTCAATATTTAAAATTTTGCTATTTGGCAATAAATCACCATAGTGATTTATTGATAGAACCATTTTATCTTTTGAAACATAGTCTATTACATCAATAATTTTTTTGGCACTAACGGAATCTATTTTTGCATTCATTTCATCTAGAAATAAAATTTTACTATCTAAAATGATTGCTCTTGCAATATTAAATAATGATAGTTCCCCCGTTGAATAATCAGTAATTTTTAATGGAATATTAATATCTGTTATTCTATCAAGACCAACTAATTTTAAAGTTGAATATATTTTTTCATCACTAATTGATGAATCTAGTAGAGTAATTTCTTCTTTAATAGTACCTCCAGAAAAGAAGTAATCTTGATAAACTATTCCAAATAATTTTCTTTTTGAGTCATTTGATAATAAGTATGTATCTACCCCATTAATTGTTACTCTACCACTAGTTGGTTTAATTAATCAATATGCTAATTTGAATAGTGTTGATTTTCCGCTTCCACTTCTTCCCTTTAAAACTAATCGATTATTTTGGTGAATTGTATAATTGAAATGGTCAATAACATTTTCACTATTGTCGTAAGCAAAAGATACATTATCAAATACTAATTCAAGATCGTTATAATTTCCAATCATTTGCTTATTTTTTTTATCATCGTCTTCTAATTTAAAGAATTCATTGATTCTTTGGATTGCCGCAAGCGATTTTTGGATTGTTTGTAACTCCATTCCTAGGTTTTCAATTGGTGATAATAGATTAGTGATTAAATCAATTGAACTAACAAGCATACCAACACTCATTCCAAATAAGTTCATATTTGCGGTAGAAAGAGTGATTATTAAAACAATTAAAATTGTTTTTATAATTTGCATTACAGGTGAAAATAAAGCATCATAAGTATTAGCTTTTTGATTAGTTTTAAAATGATTTTTAAGTACTTCATCATATTTTGCATTAACTTTATCATAAATTCTAAAAGTTTTAATAGTAACTATATTATCAATATTTTCTAATACAAGGTTATTAACACTTCCTTCAAGTTTTCTATTTGAAAGTTGAGCCTTATACATTCTTTTTCTAATCAACATTGTAAATAAAATAATAAAAGGAATTATTGCTAAAGTTATTATACCAAACATATAAGAAAAAATAAAAATTGATACAATTATTCCTATCATTTTGAAACTATCAATTAACATTGATATTACTCCCGATGTAATCAAGGTATTAATTTCATCGACATCATTAGAAAAATATGCTTCTAAATCCCCTGAATCATATTTAGAAAAAATAACAAATGACATTCGATTAATCTTGTTTAGCATTTCTAATCTAATTTTTTTACCTACTCCTTGGGATACTACAACTAATAAAATTTCTTTTAAGAAATTTATTAACCCTATGGAAACAAATATTAACATATAAAACAAAGCATATTTTAATAATTTTGATAAATCTTTACTTGGTATTATATCATCTACTATTATTTTTAATAGTTGTGGGGGTACTAATGACAAAATGGTAACACTAACAATTATGAATATTGAAAATAAGAATACAACAAAATGTTTTTTAAAATAATCTAATATACATTTAATTACACTCATTTTGTTTACCTCCAATTAATTTCAAAAAATCTAAATCTTTCATCATTTCTTCATATGTACCATATATATAACTATCATGTTTTAAAAAGATAATATAATCAATTTTTTGAAGTATTTCTTTTTGATTATTGATTAAAACAAAAATTGATTCTTTATATTCTTTAATAATATTGTCGGTAATTTTTTTACTCATTTCTAAATCTATGGCATTGAACGGATCATCCATAACAATTAGTTTGGGACTATTGTATAAACCTCTTGATATTTGCAATCTCTTTTGTTGACCACCAGATAAATTGGCAATAGAGTGTGACAATAACTCATCTTCTTTATTTTCAAATGAATTAATATCTTCATTCAAATATGACATGTGAATTTCTTTGTTTACTTCCGCATTTTCAAAAGCAATATTGTATCTAATAGTATCATTAACTATTTCAGTTTGGCTTGGCGCATATGAAATGAAATTATTAGCTAAATCATTTCTTGCTTCCTTGAGTTCTACACCTTGTAAATTTAATACTTCCATCATAATCATATAAACCAGATAAAGCTGCTCCCAAAGTTGACTTACCACTATGAATCATGCCACAAACACCGAGGGTTTCACCTTTATTTAGATGAAAACTAATATTATGTAAAACAAATGATTGATCAAAACCAAATGTTAAATTATTTACTTCTAAGCTTAATTTATCAGTAGGATAAGTTATTTCTTTAGGTAGTTCTTTTGCTTTTGGGGTTGCAACTAATATTTTCTTTCTTGAATCATTTTCATCACTTTTTACTTCTAAGTACCCTAAACCAACTAGTTTCTTATACATTCTTGTTACTAGCCCTTTATCAACATTTAGGTAATTAGCAACTTCAACAAGTGATCTTTCTTCATGTTTAGTTACATACCTTACCATTTCAAATTCTGTATCATTTAGATACTCTTTTCCTCTATTAATTGTATTTTTGTATAAAGTCATATTTCTAGTAATTTTTGTAATGTTTCTCAAATCCATATCTTCACATCATTTGATTGACTTGTCAACTATTTAATACATAATGTAATAAAAAGATTGACGGGTTGTCAATCATCGTGCACAAAATTGTGCCCTAGATTAATGGGTTTTGT